>Ga0209395_1006221_pt1 | contig 13029 bp, 9 predicted proteins | sample GOMGulsemesocosm_3_FD_184635 | JGI IMG/M metagenome (GOLD analysis project Ga0209395, IMG submission 184635) | Methane-oxidizing microbial communities from mesocosms in the Gulf of Mexico - GOM9D Gulf of Mexico (SPAdes) (version 2) | ecosystem: Environmental > Aquatic > Marine > Cold seeps... | reverse complement strand
AATTAAATAGATTTGCAGCGGTATTAGATCAGCATATGCAAACGCGCCAATACCTCATCGGCGAGCACATAACCATTGCTGATTATTCGATGATTCACGTCGAGTTTTTCAAAGAGCAAATCCCTTTCGACTGGACACCTTTCCCTCATCTAAACGCCTACTTCGAGCGAGTACGCGCTTGCCCACACTGGGCGAAAACGCAACCTGAAAGTCTGGATGCCATTGGCAGAGTGCCTCAACTCTAAATCAGCGGCATATTTCAAACGAAATTTATTAACAATTATATTACTTCAAAAAAAGCCCTGTCTAACTGGGCTTTGTATCGATAATTTTTACTTACTTAAAAGGCATCGGGTACTGGATGCCACCCTTTGTCCACAGCGCATTCAGTCCGCGCTCCAATTTTAACGGGGTATTTGCCCCTAAATGCCGCTCAAAAGACTCACCGTAGTTACCGACTTGGCTAACAATGTTATACGCCCAGTTTTTGGAAAGGCCCAACATATTCCCTAACTTGCGATCATTAGTACCAAGCATGCCCTGTGCTACAGGATCTTGGCTATTTTGAGCGCGTTGATCAACATTGGCTGAAGTAATCCCCATCTCTTCAGCGGCTAACATGGTATTAAAACTCCACTTCACAATGTCTAACCACTGATCATCCCCCTGGCGCACGACGGGACCCAAAGGTTCTTTAGATATAATGGTCGGCAAAATCACATGGGCTTCTGGTTCTGCAAAAATAGAACGCCTAGCGGCGAGAGCTGAGCTATCGCCAGTATATGCATCACAGCGGCCCATTAAATAATTTTCATGCGCTTTTGTAGCAGAGCCCACTGGTACTGAATCAAAGCTCAAACCATTGTGTTTAAAATATTCAGCCAACTGAATTTCCGTGGTGGTCGCTGTTTCAAAGCAAATAGCGGCACCGTCGAGCGCTTTAATGGAGTGGATACCTGAGGCTTTAGACACTAAGAATCCCTGTCCATCATAAAAATTGATGCCAGCAAAATTAAGCCCTAAGCTGCTATCGCGGGAGAAAGTCCAAGTGGTTGTTCTCGACAACAAATCAATTTTGTCATCAAGCAGTGCCGCAAACCGCTCACTGGCAGCTAAAGGTACAAATTTAACTTTATTGGCATCACCCAAAACAGCTGCAGCTACCGCACGACACAAATCGACATCAAAACCCACCCAATTGCCGTTGCTCTGCTCTATTGAAAATCCGGGCAAATTAGGGTGCACACCACAGCGCAATGTATCACGCTCAATCACCTCACTGAGCGTACTCGCAGATACAGACAGAGGTAGTAAAGTAGCTAAACTGATAGAAAGTAGGATGTTGTTCATGTTACGACTCCGAGATTGTCTATTTGATAATGTTCCCCTGCAATCTAGCAATACTTAAATTCATTTTTTATAAGAATAATTACGAGTTTCATACTGCCAGACAAAAGATGAAAAAACGGTTTATAACGCTATTTTTTAATCGTATCAAGGCGATTAACAGCTCCTGTAGAAGATATTATTAATTCTGCACTTAGCGAATATAGTTACGGATGCTTTCAACATCCATTACTTTTTCTTAATCTGTCAGTAGTTTGCCACCAGCGAGAAAAATATTTGTTTTAAGATAAATTTAGCGAAAGTTCAGCCATAAAGCTGTCTAGAATCAGCCAATAAGCCGTTTTAACCAGCACTTTTATCATCAGGCACGATTTTACAAATCTAAAGCGGCCGTTGTGAATTTTCGCTTAGACTTATGCTTTCAATATGAACTTAGACAGCATCACTTTTAAGTGATCGGCCTGAGTGGATAATTGTTCAGCGGCGGCGGCACTGGATTGAGCAGCATCATTGTTTTCTTGCGTCACTCCGTCAATTTCACTGATGCCCTTATTAATTTCTTCTGCCCCTACCGCTTGCTCATTACTCGCATTGGCAATTTCCTGCACCAGATCAGATGTCTTTCCTATGTGCTCAAAGATAAGTCGTAAACTCTCGGCGGTTTCGGCGGCAATCGAACTACCGTGCACTGTCTTATTTACCGAGACTTCGATCAGCTTTGAAGTTTCTTCAGCAGCGACAGTACTGCGGGCAGCTAAATTGCGCACTTCTTCTGCGACCACTGCAAAACCCCTGCCTTGCTCCCCGGCCCTCGCCGCTTCAATTGCAGCATTAAGTGCTAGCAAATTTGTTTGCGCAGCTATTTCATCAATCGTTGTTATAAACTGCGATATTTTTTGGCTAGAATCGGTGATTTCCTCCATGGCGTTCACCATCAAGCTCATTTTATCGCTACCCACTTTTGATTCACTTTGCGCTTGTGAGACCAGCTCATTGGCCTGTGTGGCATTTTTGGCGTTATCACTTATCTGGTAGCTCAGTTCATTCAGCGAAGAGGATATATTCACTAAGTTTTCAGCTTGAGTTCCCGCTCCTTTAGACAGTGAGCTACTGCCCTGCGAGACACTACTACTGCCCAGCGAAATTTCATCACTTGCCATTTTCGTTTGACCTAATACATCATTTAAGTTAGCGGTCATTTTTTGCAAGGCTAGCCCTAAAGTATCCTTTTCAGAAACCAAGTTAACTTGATGATTTAACTCTCCTGCCGCTATTTTCTGTGCCAGATCTGCTTTCTCCTGCAAATAACTCATCATATTTTTCATTTCTGCAAATATGCCCTGTACTTCTCCTTCACTTTCTAGTGAGCGGGACAGATCCCCTCTGGCCACTGATCTAGCGATTGCCCCAATATACGCAGGCTCACCCCCTAGCAGTTGCATCACGTGACGAGTTAAATACAATGCAAACATGGCACCAGCTATAATCGCAAATATGGTACCAAAGATGGTGGTATTGATAACGGCAAATTCAGTGTCTTCTAAGGCAGCATTGCGCACCTCCATTAACACTTTCTCTCTCTCTTTGAAGGTATTAATCTGCTCTCGAAATTTATCAAAATAGACTTTACCTTTTGCCTGCCCCACCAAATCCGCCATGTCATCCATGGTTTTAGCATCGCCAATCTCGCGCCGCAGTGCAATTTGCTCTTCTACCACTAAACTGACCCATTGATCGATAGTGGTCTTACTTTCTTTTAATAAAGTAACCTGTGCGGGATTATCAGCAACGGTTCCCATCAATTGCGTTATCAATTGATTAAACCTGACTTTACCACCGTTATAGGGCTCTAAAAATTCATCTTGACCGGCCAGTAAAAAACCGCGCATACCCGTTTCCATATCAACAGCTGCCGCGACAATTGCCTGTGCTTGGGCGATAACGTTATAAGTATGTTCTACCCAGCCTGTTAATTTTTTCAGCTCTTTAATATCGGTACTTGTTGCCGCCTGTTTTTTTCTGGTTTGCATCAAGGTCGCTTCACGGTCAATAAAGGTTTTTAGCTGCCCTCTAAACTTATCGAAATATTGTTTGCCCTTTGCCTGTTTAATCACATCAGACATATCGTTCATTGATTTGGCATCGCCAATGCTGGTGCGCAAAGCAATCACAGGTTCTGTGACCTTTATTTGCCAGTCGTGAATAGTAGTCGATATATCCGCTAACAATTCAACTTGCGAAGGGTTATCTGAGACAGTGATAGACAGAGAAGCAAGCAAGCTCTCAAACGTTTTTTTACCATTTTTATAGGGGGTTAAAAAATCCGTTTTACCGGCCAACAAATAGCCGCGCATACCGGTTTCCATATCAACGGCAGCGGCTTCAATACTGGAAGCTTGCGCCAATACTTTATGGGTGTGATCTACCGACTTAAAATTACCGGTCAAAGACGTTACGCTCAAGTAAACGACAACAGCTATGATTAACATTAATGCTAATATTAGTCCGTAACCTAAAAGTAATTTAATTTTAAAACTAATTCTATTGAACATTATCGTCTCCTCCAAAGAGCCTGTCGCCTTGCAAACTGAGTGGTAGAACAAATAGATTATCAAGCATGTTACAGTTTGTTTTATAGCTATTTAACCGACGTATTGGGTCGCAAATAATTATTAATATTAAACGCACTTAATCCAGAAACTATCATTCCATTTAAGAGTATATATTTTCTCCATTACTAATTAGTATAGTCCCAAAGACTATTTACTCGATAAACATGTATTTAATTAAATACATGTTTTTAATAAATTAATGTAAAACGAACAATAAATTTACTGAAAATTAAATTATACAAAAACTGTCTTATATAGAATACACTTTAATTATATCGACAAAAAAATTTCATTATAGACACACCCACTATGAGTAATAACCCTGCTTATGAAAATATATACTTTTTAATAATTAACGGGTTATATCCAATAGCAAAAATGTAATAAAAAAATCACTTATCAAAAGCATATCAAATAACAATCATTTAGTGACTATTAACTTTCAAAAAACTTTAAAACCACAGATTAGTTTTTGACTTAATAATTATTTAATTCACTCGTTTTTTATAGTGCTTATTTATTTAAGAGCCATTCAAAGGATATTAATTATCACAATCGCTATTATTTAAAATGGCAGCCTCATTTTTAAGCATAATTAATCGTTAAAATCTCTCAAAATAAAAATATGAGACTGATTTGCATCTAAGATTCATTCCCTCTATGATACGCAAACGTTAGTCGGGGGGCCTTAGGGCTGAGATGGTATTTATTACTGGACCCGCTGAACCTGATCCAACTGATATTGGCGTAGGGAACTAACTTGATTGAGAGCTTCTATGCATCAAGTTGTCCGCGCTTTTTTAGGAGTTTACGTGGACAATCCCTCACAGTTTAACAGCCCCGTGTTTGCCGACACTGGTAACACCCCATTACGCAGCCCTATCGTCTTAAGTGTCGCGGGTTCTGACAGTGGCGGTGGTGCGGGTATCCAAGCTGATATCAAAGCTATTTCTGCTACTGGCAGCTACGCCTGTACTGTCATTACCGCACTGACCGCACAAAATACTTGCGGCGTGAGTGCGGTATTACCCGTCGATCAAGATTTTATCACTGCGCAATTTGATGCGGTGTTCAGCGATATTGACGTCGATGTGGTAAAGATTGGCATGCTTGGCGACGCAAACACCATCCGTACTGTTGCTAGAGCGCTAGAACAGTATCCCGTTAAACACATCGTTTTAGACCCAGTGATGGTGGCCACCAGCGGCGATATATTATTAGAGCAAGCGGCGATAGACTGCTTAATCAGCGAGTTGTTGCCACTGGCCAGTGTGGTCACCCCCAATATTCCTGAAGCACTCGCGCTGTTACATCAAGACCCTGCAGATATCATTGAGACCCAACAGTCCAGCCTTGCCATTTGTCAGCAGCTACTGCAGCTAGGCTGCCAATCAGTGTTGCTTAAAGGCGGTCATCAATCCGGCGCGCTAAGTAGTGATTATTGGTTATCTGCCGATGCACAGCAGGTTTTCACGAGAGCTAGAGTCCCCTCTAAAAACACCCATGGCACTGGCTGCACGCTTTCATCAGCCATCGCTTCTTTCCTAGCGCAAGGTTTATCGCTGCAACAGGCGATTGAAAATGCCAAGGAATACATCACTCAGGCGATTAGCCATGGTGAGCAGCTGTACGTAGGTAAAGGGTCTGGCCCCGTGCAACATTTTTATGCGCAAATGACATGATCGACATCCAAATTAGCCAGTCATCACTCCACTACCAACACGCAAGCCTACCGGTATTTAGTGATTTAGAGTTGCACTTAGCGGCCAACAGCTGGACTTGCATACTCGGTGCTAGCGGCTGTGGAAAAACCAGTTTACTGCGCTTACTGGCAGGGCTGATTGATCCACAACATCAAATCAGTGGCGCTATACGCTGCTCTGATGGAAAACCTTTAAGTAATCGCATTGCCTACATGGCCCAGCAAGATTTGCTGCTGCCCTGGCTAAATGTTTTGGACAACGTTTGCCTGAAAGCCAAATTGAGCCATGGGAAAATCACCGCACAAGACCGAGAACAAGCGCGGGAATTACTCTCGCAATTAAATCTGTCGGGTATCGAGCACTCGCTGCCTGAGCAACTCTCCGGTGGTATGCGACAGCGCGTGGCACTGGCACGAACCTTAATGCAAGATACACCACTGGTACTGATGGATGAGCCCTTCTCCGCACTCGATGCGGTCAATCGCTATAAATTGCAAGCGCTAGCTGCCAAAGTATTACAAAACCGCACAGTGCTATTTATCACCCACGACCCACAAGAGGCACTGCGCTTGGCTGACAAACTCCACTTGTTTAATGCTGATAGACAGTTAGAACCGATCAAGTTACCCGGCTCAACACCACCGCGAGCCATCAATGCTGAACTTGGTGCCTGCCAACAAACGCTACTACAACAGCTGCACAGCCAATATGACTAAACATAATCAGTCCACTAGGTTAAGAGGATATGCCTCTTTTGCGCGCTTAACGATCACTGTCTTGGTTTTACTGGGTTTGTGGCAAGGCGTGGTGATATTTTTTGAGATGCCGCCCTTTATATTACCCTCACCATTGCTAGTGTTCGAGAAACTCATCGCAAACTACTCGCTACTGTTTAACCACGCGCTTATTACCTTGAGTGAGATAGTGCTGGGGCTATTACTCGGAGTGAGTATGGGCATGATTTTCGCGTTGCAAATGCTGCTTTTTAAACCCGTGCGCCGCTGGCTATTGCCGATCCTTATTGCCAGCCAAGCGATACCAGTGTTTGCACTCGCCCCTGTGCTTATGCTGTGGTTTGGCTACGGTATGACCTCCAAAGTGGTGATGGCGGCACTGATTATCTTTTTCCCTATTACCACTACCTGTTTTGATGGTCTACGCCACACTCCCAGCGGCTATTTAGATCTTGCTCAAACCATGGGTGCTAATCGCTGGCGACAACTCTGGTCTATTCGACTACCGGCTGCCCTGCCAACACTAGCATCAGGTATACGTGTGGCTGTCGTCGTCGCGCCTATCGGTGCAGTAGTGGGTGAGTGGGTAGGTTCCTCTGGTGGTCTCGGTTACTTAATGCTGCAATCTAACGCGCGTATGCAAATCGCCGATATGTTTGCAGCACTGTTGCTATTGGCGGTATTTTCGATTGCCCTTTACTACCTAACGGACAGATTACTCAAACGTTTTATCCCCTGGCATCGCGAACATGCGAGCCGCTAATACACCTATGTTTAATAAGAGAAAATAACTATGAAAAAAATATTAGCTTTTATGGCGTTAACCTTTATCACGCAAAGCGCCTACGCACAGAATGTTACCTTAATGTTAGATTGGTTTGTCAATCCCGATCACGGCCCAATCATTGTCGCCAAACAACAAGGTTTATTTAAGGCACAGGGACTTGAAGTGGATATTAAGGAGCCTGCCGACCCTAGCATGCCGCCTAAATTAGTCGCTGCAGGTAAATTTGACCTAGCAGTGACTTATCAGCCACAACTGATTCGCGATGTGGTTGAGCAACTCCCCCTAACGCGTGTCTCTACCTTAATTGCCACGCCGTTAAATACAGTGATGGTATTGGCAGATAAAGGCTACGAATCACTGGCAGATCTTAAAGGTAAAAAGGTCGGTTACGCTTTTGATGGTGGCTTAGTCGATGCAACTGTTGGCACAATGCTGAGCAAAAACGGTATCAGCATTAAAGATGTTGAGCTAATCAACGTCGGTTGGTCACTGTCTGCATCACTAGCAGCTGGAAAAGTAGATGCTATTTATGGCGGGTACCGCAACTTTGAAATGCACCAGCTAAAAATGGAAGGCTTTCAAGGCAAAGCTTTCTATGTTGAGGAAGAAGGCGTACCACCATATGACGAGTTGATTGTGGTTGCCAACAGCAAAAGCGTTGATAAAGAGATGGTTGCTAAATTCAACCGCGCCTTAGAGCTTGCAACGCAATACACCGTTAATCACCCACAGCAAGCGTGGGAGTTATTCAAGAGCTACGGCGATGGCGAGAAACTCGACACTGAGCTTAACCGCCTTGCTTGGCAGGATACCTTAGTACGTTTCTCACTGCGTCCAAAAGCCGCTGACAGAGCACGTTATGACAACTATGCGCAATTTTTGGTCGATAATGGCGTGATCAAAACTAAGCCAAATACTGACAGCTATATCCTAGATTAAAAGCTAACTGCTAAAACCTCTGCTAGAGGTTTTAGCTTCGGAGCACATCATGAATCACCAAGACTTAATTGAAGGCTGCCAAAGCGAATGGGATAATTACATTCAACATCCTTTTGTGCAGCAGCTAGGAAAGGGAACATTAGCTAAGCCTTGTTTCCAGCACTACCTACAACAAGATTACCTCTACCTTATTCACTACGCCCGCGCCTTTGCTCTAGCAGTGTTTAAAAGTGAGAACCCGCAGCAGATGCGCGCAAGTTTACCCTCTTTACACGCATTAGTTGATACAGAGCTTAGCTTGCATATAGAGTACTGTAAATCCTGGGGGCTAGATGAGGAAGCCATTATAGCTTTGCCGGAAGGCGTTGCGACCATCGCCTATACCCGCTATTTAATAGATGCCGGGGTACAGGGAGATCTCACCGATCTATATGCCGCATTAGTCCCCTGTGCATTAGGTTACGCTCACGTCGGCCAGTGGTTAATGCAATCCGGAAATGCCATATTAGACAATAACCCTTACGCGAATTGGATCGACATGTACGCAGGGGAGGAATACCAAGCAGCAGCCGCGGCTACCACCACATTTTTTGATCAACTTATTGGTGATATCGATATTAACTCAGCTCGAGGGCAGCGCTTACAGCAGCACTTTACAACAGCCACACGCATGGAAATAGCCTTTTGGCAACAGGGGTTGGAGCTTTCTAGCTGATAAGTATCTCTGCGTCATTCCTATAACGACGATATCTTCCTAGCTCCTAGCTCCTAGCTCCTAGCTCCTAGCTCCTAGCTCAGCGTAGCAAATCAGCATATATTTTGAAGAAAATATCACGCCCCTGATTGATTAACTCGTCGGGGAAGTCATAATCGGGGTTGTGTATTTGCGGCGAATCTAGCCCAGCTCCGAAAGCAAACATAGCACCTTTAGCCGTTTGACTTAAAGCACCAAAATCTTCTGACCAACGCAATGGCTCATCTAACCAAATGACATTATTACCACAGTGATTGGCGGCATCAGCAACTCGCTGAGCACACTCCTCATCATTAACACTGGCATTAAACACATCCTGCCATTCAATATTCACCGATAACTTATCCCTAGAAGCTAACAGCTTAACTTTCTCCGTCACCTTATCAATCAATAGCTGCATACCTTGATTGGTCTCACTGCGTAAGGTTACTAATAGCTTGCCGGCTCCCGCTGCGGTGCCAAATGCTTCTTCACCCATTGAGCAGTGAATTAAAGTCAACATTATCAACTCATCAGATTGTAGCGATGCCGCCAGTGCCGGTAAACTTTGCATAAGATCCGCTAATGCCAATGCAGGGCTTATGCCTGACTCAGGATATGCGGCATGAGCTGTTCGGCCTACAAAATTGATTGTCATACCACGCGAGGCACAATTAAAACTACCTTTACGAATCAGTACATCACCTAAAGCGTGCCCAGGTAAGTTGTGTAAAGCAAAACAGTAGTCAGGGTAAAATTGCTCAAATTGAGCATCTTGTACAACGGCTATAGCTCCCTCACCCGTCTCTTCTGCCGGTTGGAATAAAAACGTGACACTTCCTCTATTAGGCAAATTCTGTGCAACAACTTCTGCAAGTGCCATTAATATGGCCATGTGACCGTCGTGACCACACTTATGAGATACCCCATCGTTCACTGACCTATGCGCAAAGTGATTGACCTCCTGAATAGGCAGTGCATCAAGTTCAGCGCGAAACAGTACATTTGGCCCCTCCTCTTTGGCATCGAAGCAAAAGGCGATTCCATCGCCACCTAGATTTATATAAGTACGATCAGGGGCGAAGTTGGCAAATTGGTCTAGAATATATTGTGCAGTTGCATGCTCTTCCCCAGATAATTCTGGATATTTATGTAAATGCTGTCTTTGTAATGCCCATTGGCTCATTAGTTTTGTCCATGTATTAGCGATAGATAAACACTTCCCTAAATCTTCGAAGCTTAAATTCTCGGCTTTCCCGATGGCTGCTGAATTGCTTACGAATTAACATCAGGCAATAAAACAGGCCTTATCTGTCATCTGCTGCAAGGTTTGTTCACCGTTATGAGATTTAACAACATTGTTACTGCCAATGCTAACGAGATCAAGGCTGATACTTTAGATATTCTGACATTACAATGTTCTAATAGATGCATAAAAAGTCATTTGCTAACAGTATTTTATACGGGAACCTTTGGATTGATTGGTAAGAATTAAAGCGATAGATGTATAATCAAAACAATTGTTATATATTATTTTGTTATTTTTGACGTATGCTACTGTAATAACAACTAGTATGTTCTTTTAACAAGTGGTTATAGATTGAGAAATCAGATTTAGGGTTGATCGCTTGAAACTCCCTGCATCCACTTAGAATACCTCATTCGATCCTTAGTTTTTATTTTATCAATCCACTCCTAACTAGAGGTGTCTCTATGCTATTAAAACATAAGCTAACTGCCGGCTTGGTTTTTGCGATAATATTTCCACTGGGTGTTTCTACCTTTATGTTTTCACATAACATAAAAACACACGCCACTGAAAAACTGACACGTTCAGAACTGCCCATCGCGTTAAGCGATGTACGTAACGCTATTGAACTTGAATTGGCACAGCCCATTGTTACATCAGAATCTATTGCAAAAAACTTATTCGTCAATAAGTGGCTTAAAAATGGAGAGTCCGAAAGTGAACGTGCCGATTATGTCGCCTACCTTGCAGAAATCAAAAAGCAGAGTAATGCAGTAACGGCATTTATAGTCTCTGGCACTTCAACAAATTACTATACCCATGAAGGTTTAGTGCGGCAGATAAATAACAACAGCGACAGCTGGTTTTATAATTTTATCAACTCGAATAAAAAGTTCGAGTTAAGTATAGATGTTGATAAAACGATAGGACATGCAACTGTGTTCATTAATTATGCGATTGAACTCGATGGTGTAAGAAAAGCAATTGGCGGGGTTGGCCGTTCGTTAGAGTCAATGACCAGCTTAATCCAAAGCTATAAAATTGGAGCACAAGGCATCGTCTATCTAGTGGATGCAAGTGGCCAGATTCAACTACACCCAGACCAAAAATTCGTTGGAAAAGCTGTTAATTTAAACGCTATTTCAGAAGGTAAGATTCTCTCACAAGAGCGTGACTCAGGTACCTATTTAATATCCAGTACGCCTTTAAGCTCAGTTAATTGGCACTTGATAGCAGAAATTCCTGAGAAACAATTATACAGCGCTATAAATTCTGCTATTAGTCAGAATATTATATTTGGTTTGATCATCGCTTTGATTGGATTAGTATTAATACGTCTATTCACGGCTCAAATTTTTAAACCTATTGAGGCAATTACGCAAGCAGTCAGCTCTCTGACAGAAAAGGATGGTGATTTAACAGCGCGTTTACCGGTTAGTGACAAAAATGAAATCGGCGATTTGGCACAAAAATTCAATTTATTTTTGGAACAACTCCACACAATGTTTGTGCAAGTGTCGTCTTCCGCCACACATGTAAAGAATATTGCGGAAAATGTTAATAACAAGATTGCCAACGCAACCTCTTTAGCAGAACAACAGTCTTCGAGTACTCATACCGTTGCCGCAGCCGTGAACCAGATGGAGATGACCGTTGAAGAAATTTCAAACAGTGCTGCGAATGCATCTGACTTTGCTAGCTCTTCTCAAACATCTTCAATGCAAGGTAGTGAATTCATAAAGCAAACCATAGATGAAATGAAAATTTTGGAAGGCTCAATGGACTCTTCTGTCACTTCAGTGACAGAATTATCTACTGAAATACAATCTATCACACAAGTGCTAGATGTGATTAAAGGTATTTCGGAGCAAACCAATCTGTTGGCATTAAATGCAGCAATTGAGGCCGCTAGAGCGGGAGAACAAGGAAGAGGATTTGCCGTTGTCGCCGATGAAGTAAGGACTTTAGCGCTTCGTACAGCGGAATCTACCGAGCAAATTAATGCCATGGTTGTCGTTCTCAATAATAAAGCGGGAATTACCGTAACCGCCATAGAAACCGGTAGCAAAAGTACCGCCGAAACCGCTAATCGATTAAATCAGACGGGTGTGACACTCTCCAGCATTACCGATGAAATAGACAAGTTAGCACAGATGAACTCTCATGTAGCTTCAGCGACCAGCGAGCAAAAGTTAGCGACCTCTGAAATCAGTGAAAACATTGTTATGATTTCAACCACGGCTGAACAAACCAAAGAAAATATGGTGGATTCTGCAAAGCTATGTCAAGAACTTGATAAAGAGTCTAGTGATCTACAATCACTGATCGCTAAGTTTACCTTATAAACAAACGGGGCTAGAGATAGCCTATATAAACGATTAATAATATGGTGTTAGTCGCTTATTTGGGCAGATTTACAAATGTGTTAAGTAAACGATTTACTGATATTCGGGTATTAATTCGCAAACACAAAAAGGCTTCAACATCTGCTCCTTTTTCCTCCTTTGTTAATAGTGCATTGTCACTTAAGTGGCTAAAACGGAAAACTCAAGCAGAAAATGCTTGGGTTTTCTCATAAATAAAGCTTGACGATGTTCTACTTGTTCCTTAGGGAGCCCCACACTAGCATCGACGTTAAATCGTTTCACTGACAATTTTTGCTTCGCTAAATATTGCTGTCTGGGCGCCGCTGAGTATAAAAAGTGTATGGAATCAGGTGGGTCCTATTCGCTATGCTTGCTATACACAAACTATCCAGTAGATAAGGCTATCGTACTCTATAGCAGGATAAAAGCTTGGCGAAGTATTAATGCCGGCGCAAGCGCTCTTTTTATTTGTTCTACAATGGGTTGAAAACACGTTTTCAATCGCTGCGCGATGCCTTCGGCTCCCCAACGCCCGTGTTTAATGAAAGCGCAAGCGCTC
>Ga0209395_1006214_pt1 | contig 13041 bp, 8 predicted proteins | sample GOMGulsemesocosm_3_FD_184635 | JGI IMG/M metagenome (GOLD analysis project Ga0209395, IMG submission 184635) | Methane-oxidizing microbial communities from mesocosms in the Gulf of Mexico - GOM9D Gulf of Mexico (SPAdes) (version 2) | ecosystem: Environmental > Aquatic > Marine > Cold seeps... | reverse complement strand
TCATCCAATGAGGTTCGTGATGCCATTGGTGGGGCGGTGTTAAGAACCACTACTGATGACGGCGGGTTTTTGGTACCGGCTGAACATGCGTTCAATTATTTTGTTAGTGATAATAATGGCGGTATTGTTTGGGATGAAGCGGCTATCGCTGCAGATCCTAACCAAGCGGTAGATGTTATAGTCCGTCAACGCCCGTTAACTTCAGCATATGATGGAGAAAATGCGGCAGATATCGTGCGTCAATTTGATAATACTCGTACCTTAGTTGGTTTAGATGTTGCGCTTACTGATGAGTTGTTTTTGAACGCCTCTTATATGTATGCCCGTTCAAAAATGACCGATATTCAGCCGCGTAGTTATAATGGCGACGCTTATGCGAGTGCTATTTTGTCAGGAGATTGGAATCCATTCGGCCTTTCCACGGCAAATCCGGAAGCAGTTTCACTTAAAGATGGCTCATCACTGGCAGGTAATACCGCCGCGGATATTGAGTTGTTTTCGGCGCATAGAACTTTTGTTTCTGAGTCTATTCAAAAAGTGGCTGAAGTTACGGTGAGCGGGGATGTTTTTGAATTACCTAATGGTGATATGGTGTCAATGGCCTTTGGTGCGCAGTGGCGTGAATTTAGCTATTCAGATATTGCTGACAGCCTTTCCGAATTTAGATTAGATGGTCGAGCCGATCCTGTATTCTCGATTGTTGATGCAAAACAAGATGCCTATGCTTTTTATACTGAAGCATTAATTCCTGCTTCTGATGAATTAGAAATACAGTTAGCGTTGCGTTATGAAGATTACGGCGACGATGAAGGGGGGGATACTACCGATCCTAAGGTGGGTGTTAAATACCAAGCAACAGACACTCTTTTGTTACGCGGCTCTTGGGGAACCTCATTTCAAGCACCTTCAATTAGAAACACTACCGGTGCGGTTGGCTCTGGAGCATTAGATGATGGTGCAAATGGCTTAAATGCAGGTGACCCATGTAATAGCTCATCAGAAGCGTTTAATGCCGCACAAATTACCGAAGGGCGAGATTTGAGTCCGCAAAACTCAACCAACTATAATTTAGGTCTTGTCTACGAAGGTGATGAAGGGTTAACTACCTCACTTGATTATTTTGTCTATGAGTATGAAGATTTAATACAAACCGGAGATGATTTCCAAAATATTATTGACGGTGAATGTTTAACAGGCATTTATACGCCAGACGAGCGTGTTGTTCGTGATGCTGCAGGACAACTTAATAGTGTCACTTCAAGCTTTGTGAATGTGGGTCAGGTAAAGGCAACCGGCTTAGATTGGACCGGCCAATACACGATTGATGACGTGTTTGAAGGTGAGTTACGTTTTAGTGGTAATGCGACTTATATTACTACGTTTGATATTGCCCTAGATAATTCAGGTACGGTTTTCGACGGTGCTAATAACCGTAATCGCTTTATTGGTTTCGGTGCTATTCCTGAGTTACGAGCGAACCTTGGCTTAACTTGGATGAGTGAAAACCATATGGCGGGTTTATCGGTTCGTTATATTAGTGATTACCGTGATGATACACCTGAGCAAGAAGGAGAACGTATTGATAGCCAAACTTTAGTTGATGCTCAATATAGTATTACCTTAGATGACTGGGTTGGTACCACTACCAATGTCACTTTAGGGGTGACTAATTTGTTTGATAAAGCACCACCTGCAGTAGATACTAGGATCGCTTTTGATGGCCAAACTCATGATCCTAAAGGACGCATAGTTTACCTAAGAGCAAAGGTCGCATTTTAAGTTAGCGGTAACGCTTGGTAACCAATAAACCTAATGGTAAGCTCGAATTACTAACGATTAGTAATTCGAGCTTTATGGTGACTTGATTAGACTTTTACTCCGGTTTATTTAGCGGATAAATTAGGATAAGTGTAAAGCCCTCAGCCAATAAGCAATAAGGCAACAATGAATCACAACAGCTCCTCTGTTTTTAAGCAAAGTACTTATGTTCTCGGGTTAGTGCTCTTTATGCTCACTTTATTCAAATCGGCTCAGGCTAAAAATAATAATGAAAACATGGACGAACTATTGTTGAAAGGTCAACAATGCCAGAGCATTCAACAGCCACTTAAACGGCTTGATTGCTATGATAACCTCTTTATCTTAAGCCTTGATAACCACGTAATAACTAGCCAGAACACGTTATTACCTAACAATCCTGTGGTATTTGATACGGCCACTGAGCAAACCACTAAGGCTTCACTTGAAATAAAGTCATTATCAGGGCGTTCTATAGTTAAACACTCGATCATTAACCCTCCGCTATACGCCGAACAACTAGCTGATAATGCAGGAAAGAAATACCTCAGTAGTGAAAACAAAACAGTAACGGCTATCCCAGTAACTTTAATTAAAGCCACAAAGAATAAATATAGAAGGTATTCCTTTTATTTAGACAATGGCCAAATTTGGCAGCAACTTGAAGCAAGATATCTTAATATCCCTAAGAATATGCCCGTTGCAGCAAGTTTGACCCAAGGGGCGTTAGCTAGTTACAATTTACAAATAGATGATAAACCAAGGGTTATCAAAGTGAAAAGGGTCAAGTAGTGAAAATATCCACTTATATTCTGTTACCTACTCTATGGCTATTATTAATACTTCCGAGTACCACCAAAGCACAGGCAAGCTTTAAGGGAAAAACGATTGAATGGATCGTGCCTTTTAAACGTGGCGGCGGTGCCGATACCTGGGCTAGATTTAATGCCCCTTATTTATCCAAATACTTACCTGGAAACCCCAAGGTTATTGTTAAGAATATCCCTGGTAGTGGCTCAATAAAAGCCGCTAATGCCTACGCAAAAAATACCAAAGCCGATGGCTTAACTTTATTAGGTACCTCAGCATCAACCAAGTTACCCTACCTATTAGGGGATCAACGGGTTAAATATGACTTTAAACAATGGCAAGCCTTGTTGATCTCTCCAACCGGGGGCGTGGTTTATGCTTCTGCGGATTTAGGGGTAAAAGTACCCGCAGATATAAAAGTACTTCGAGATAAAAAATTAGTATACGGTAGTCAAGGAGCAACATCATTAGACATGGTGCAGCAGCTTGGCTTTGATTTACTCGATTTAAAGGTCAGTACCTTTTTTGGTCTTAGAGGACGTTCTGCAGGGCAGTATGCCTTTGAGAAAGGCTTAGCCAATATAGATTTTCAAACGACGGCTGCTTATATAAAGAATGTTTTACCTATTGTAGAGCAAGGAATTGCCATTCCTTTATATAGTATGGGGATATTAAACAATGACGGAGAGCTAATACGTGATCCTCAATTTCCAGAGTTACCGACTATTTTAGAAGTATATGCAAGTCTTGAAGGACAAAAGCCAACAGGTGAGCATTGGGATAACTTATTCAGTCTATTTTCTGTCGCTTTTGGCGTACAAAAATTTTTGGTGCTCCCGCAATCAACCCCACAAAATATTATTGATAGTTATTATCTTGCCTTTGAAAAAATGTTCGCTGATTTGGAATATCAACAGATGAAAAATAAAGTACTCGGCGCCTATGAACAAAAAACAGGGAATACCGCTGTTCGTTTGTATCATCAATCAATTCAAACGCCGAGCAGTAAGCAATGGATTCAGAAGTGGTTACAGCAAAAATTTAACATTAAAATTAAATAGCACCAACTTGAAAGCCAATAGTCAGTGGGCTCATCATCTTTGTTGTGTCTGTCAAAAACCCCACTATTTAATCAGGTGTTTATAGTTTCGCCGCTATTTAATTAAAAAACACTCAGTTAGACAATGTTTTTAAATAATTAGTGTAATTGACCATAAAAGTGGTTGACTTAATAATTAAGGATGATTAAGATACGCCCCGTTCTGAAGGAGCAAGTAAATATAAGGCTAGCCCTTAGCTTACAGGCGCTTTCGGGAAGTCATTAAGTGTTAAGTTAATATAATATTGAAGTTGTTTGGTTTTAGTAATCAGTGATTTTAGTTTGTTATTTAATAGTAAATGATTAGGTAAATATAAAGATATAATGGTGGCTATAGCTCAGTTGGTAGAGCCCCGGATTGTGATTCCGGTTGTCGAGGGTTCAAATCCCTTTAGCCACCCCATCTTTATTCTTTAATGATTCCATGTTGTTAAAGTTCTAGTATCGGTGATTAGCGCAGCTTGGTAGCGCACTTGGTTTGGGTCCAAGGGGTCGCAAGTTCGAATCTTGCATCACCGACCACTTTTAAATAAATTCATATTTAACTATTTAGTCATATTCCAGCAATAATTAACGAGTCTTTACTTTTTAATTAACGTTAATCAGCATGTCTTTTTATTCCTAACACTTAGCTCTTGCCTCTTAGTTCTAGCCCAGCTATAATTCCGCGTCATAAATTTTAACTGCTCATATGAGCAAAGCACTTTGGTCTATTTTCTTAGCTATGTTAAGTGAATAATCTGGTGCACTATATAAGATAAGCGCATACGCTAAGTTTTGAGGTATATAAATGCAAGTTTCTGTTGAGACTACCAAAGGTTTGGAACGCCGTATAACTATTTCTGTTCCTGCCGAAACAGTAGATGTTGAAGTTAAAAACCGTCTTCGTCAAGTTTCTAAAACCCAACGTATTAATGGTTTCCGTCCAGGTAAAGTGCCACCATCAGTTATTCAAAAACGTTACGGTAAATCAGTTCGTCAAGAAGTTGCTGGTGAAATCATGCAACGCAGTTTTGTTGATGCCATCGTTGCTGAGAAAATTAACCCTGCAGGTCGTCCTTCTTTTGTTGCTAAAAGCAATGAAGACGGCAAAGCGCTAGAATTTGAAGCAACTTTTGAAGTTTACCCAGAAGTAGCATTAAAAGATCTTGAAAGTATTACTATTGAGCGTCCAGCGGTAGAAGTAACAGACACAGATTTAGATGAAATGTTTGAAACGTTGCAAAAGCAACATCAAACCTGGAAAGAAAATAAGCGCAAAACTAAAAAAGGCGATAAGTTAACTCTCGACTTTACTGGCCGTATCGACGGTGAAGAGTTTGAAGGCGGAAAAGCTGAAGGCTTTGAGCTTGAACTTGGCGCTGGTCGTATGATCCCAGGTTTTGAGAAAGAAGTTACGGGAATGAAAGTAGGCGAAGAGAAAACTATCTCTGTTACTTTCCCTGATGACTACCATGCTGAAAACCTAAAAGGGAAAGCAGCTGAGTTCGATATCGTAGTACATAAAACTGAAGGTGCTGTATTACCTGAAATCAATGACGAATTTGCTAAACTTTTCGGTGTTGAAGAGGGTGGTGTTGAAGCGCTTCGTGAAGAAGTTGGCAAGAACATGGCTCGTGAATTAAACCAAGCAGTAAAAGCGAAGGTTAAAGAGCAAGTGCTTGACGGTTTACTTTCAAGCCATGAAGTAGATGTTCCTGCGGCACTTGTTGCCCAAGAAGTTGATGTATTACGTCAACAAGCTATGCAACGTTTCCAAGGTCAAATGGACCCAGAAAACTTACCAGAATTACCTAGCGAAATGTTCAAAGAGCAAGCGGAACGTCGTGTTAAAATTGGTTTGTTATTAGGTGAAGTGATTAAAGTTAACGAATTAAAAGTTAACGATGCTAAAGTTGATGAGTTAATTGCAACGGCAGCTTCTGCATACGAAGATCCTAAAGAAGTGATTGAGTACTATGCAAATAATAAAGAGCTAATGCAGCAAATGCAAAACGTTGCTCTAGAAGAGCAAGCGGTTGAACATTTAGTTGAAATAGCTAAAGTAGAAGACAAAAAAGCTAGCTTTAAAGATATTATGAACCCAGAAGGGAAATAATAGCCTTAATCAATCGTTTTTTCGATTGACAATGAGCTATGCAATCGCTTAAATGGCTTATATGGAAACATATAAGCCATTTTACTTTTTAATAAGGGAAGAATACATTGTTTAATTCTCAATTTAGTTCTCAGTTTAACTCTCAGAACATGTCTCAAGCTAATTCATCAGTAACTAATAACAGCTCAGCGACCCCTGTTGAAAGTGCCTTAGTACCTATGGTAGTTGAACAGACTGCAAAGGGTGAACGTTCTTACGATATCTACTCACGACTATTAAAAGAGCGCGTTATCTTTTTATGTGGTCAAGTAGAAGATCACATGGCTAATTTAATTATTGCCCAACTACTATTTTTAGAATCTGAAAGCCCAGACAAAGATATTTTTCTTTATATCAATTCACCGGGTGGCTCTGTAACGGCTGGTATGGCAATTTACGACACCATGAAGTTTATCAAGCCTAACATCAGCACAGTATGTATTGGCCAAGCGGCTAGTATGGGCGCATTTTTATTGTCTGGTGGTGAAAAAGGTAAGCGTTACTGTTTACCTAATGCACGTGTAATGATTCATCAACCATTGGGTGGTTTCCAAGGTCAAGCGTCTGATTTTGAAATTCACGCTAAAGAAATTTTATATATCAAAGACAAGCTAAATCGCTTAATGGCTGAACATACAGGTCAGCCACTTGATACTGTCGCTCAAGATACAGACCGAGATAATTTTCTCAGCGCTGAAAGTGCAGTTGAATATGGCTTAGTTGATGCCATATTAGAACAAAGAGTCGATTAATAAATAACTACTCTTTGATAAATCAGAGATAGGCACTTAATTAATTATCAGATAACTACTATGCTTAGCTTAATAGTTACTGAAAAGTAATAATGAAATTGGAAAGTTTAGAGGTAGGGCATGACCGATATTAAAAGCGGTGACGGTGATAATGGTAAGTTACTTTACTGCTCATTTTGTGGTAAAAGTCAGCACGAGGTTCGTAAGTTAATTGCGGGTCCATCAGTGTTTGTTTGTGATGAATGTGTAGAATTATGTAATGACATCATTCGTGAAGAAATAAAAGAAATTTCTCCGAAAGAAAAGCAAGAAGCATTACCTTCGCCCATTGAAATACGTGAAAGCTTAGACGATTACGTTATTGGCCAGGAACACGCTAAAAAAGTACTCGCAGTAGCGGTTTATAATCACTATAAACGTTTACGTAACGGCGATACTCATAATGGCGTTGAATTGGGTAAAAGTAATATTTTACTGATTGGTCCAACAGGGAGCGGTAAAACCTTATTAGCGCAAACTTTGGCTCGATTACTTGATGTACCTTTTACCATGGCCGATGCAACCACCTTAACCGAAGCTGGTTATGTGGGGGAAGATGTTGAGAATATCATTCAAAAGTTATTACAAAAATGTGATTACGATGTTGATAAGGCTCAGCGCGGTATTGTGTATATTGATGAAATTGACAAGATTTCACGTAAATCTGATAACCCATCAATTACTCGTGATGTTTCTGGTGAAGGTGTTCAACAAGCACTCTTGAAATTGATTGAAGGTACCATTGCTTCAGTTCCACCACAAGGTGGTCGTAAACATCCTCAACAAGAGTTTTTACAAGTAGATACTTCTAAGATCTTATTTATTTGTGGTGGTGCATTTTCTGGTCTTGATAAAGTTATTGAACAACGCTGTCATACTGGTACTGGTATTGGCTTTGGTGCTGAAGTTCGTGGCAAAGATCAGCAAAAATCTCTAACTGATCGTTTGGAAGAAGTTGAACCAGAAGATTTAGTGAAATACGGTTTAATTCCAGAGTTTATTGGCCGTTTACCGGTAGTGGCAACGTTACGTGAGTTAGATGAATCGGCACTAATACAAATTTTGCAAGAGCCTAAAAACGCGCTTACTAAACAGTTCACCGCATTGTTTGATATGGAAGATGTCGAATTAGAGTTTAGAGAAGATGCGCTTCAAGCTATTGCCCGTAAAGCAATGAATAGAAAAACAGGTGCTCGTGGCCTGCGATCTATTGTTGAATCTGTGCTACTTGAGACTATGTATGAATTACCTTCGCTGGAGAATGTCAGTAAAGTTGTGGTGGATGAAACCACTATCAAAGGTGACTCTAAGCCATTGGTTATTTACGATAGCCAGCCAGAACAGGCTGCTTCTGAGTCATAACTACACTCATTAATGGTAATAAATAAAAAAGAGCTTTCATAGCTCTTTTTTTTTAAGAAAAATTCACTAGACAACATAAACTTGTATTTGTAACTTGTAACCACTTGCTTTATCCCCATATAGTTTTTAATTACGTAAAAATATTCACTATTCCCAAAGAGACAGTCATGACCGAAGAATTATCTGAAGTAGTTGAAATCCCCGTTCTTGCCTTAAGAGATGTTGTCGTTTATCCGCAAATGGTTATTCCTTTATTTGTTGGCCGTGAAAAATCTATCCGTTGTTTAGATCTTGCCATGGAAAATGACAAACAAGTATTTTTAGTGGCGCAAAAAGATGCCGCAATAGATGATCCTCAAGCTGATGATGTCTATGACGTAGGAACTGTCGCGACTATTTTACAAATGCTTAAATTACCTGATGGTACGGTGAAAGTATTAGTTGAAGGCTCACAGCGAGCTAAAGTTACCACTTTTGTTGAAACGCAAGAGTACTTCAGTGCGGAAATAGAATATTTATCCTCAGATATTGAGCAAGGTGAAGATCATGAGATCTTAATACGTTCAGCAATTTCTCAATTTGAAGGGTATGTAAAGCTTAATAAAAAAATTCCACCTGAAGTACTAACCTCTGTTTCAGGTATTGATGATGCACAGCAATTGGCTGATACCATGGCCGCACATATGCCATTAAAGTTAGTTGAAAAACAGAAAGTGCTAGAGATAATTGACGTCGAGAAGCGTTTAGAGCATTTAATGGCACTGATGGAAGGTGAAATTGATCTACTTCAAGTGGAGAAAAAAATTCGCACTCGTGTCAAAAAACAAATGGAAAAAAGTCAGCGCGAATATTATTTAAACGAACAAATGAAAGCCATTCAAAAAGAATTGAATGACGGTGATGAAGCGCCTGATGAACTCGAGCAAATGACTAAACGTATCGATGATGCGCAAATGCCAGAAGAAGCCAAAGAGAAAACGTTAGCTGAACTGCAAAAATTGAAAATGATGTCGCCAATGTCGGCAGAAGCGACTGTAGTGCGAAGCTATATTGATTGCATGTTGAATGTGCCGTGGAAAAAGCGTAGTAAATTGAAACGTAATTTAGCCTTAGCACAAGAAGTGTTGGATAAAGACCATTATGGTTTAGATAAAGTAAAAGAACGTATTCTTGAGTATCTAGCCGTACAGCAACGTGTTAGTCAACTGAAAGGGCCTATTTTATGTTTAGTTGGTCCTCCTGGTGTAGGTAAAACCTCACTAGGACAGTCAATCGCTAAATCAACCGGCAGAAAATATGTACGTATGGCTTTAGGTGGCGTTCGTGATGAAGCTGAAATACGTGGCCATAGACGTACTTATATTGGCTCATTACCAGGCAAGTTAATTCAGAAAATGTCAAAGGTTGGCGTTAAAAACCCATTATTTTTACTCGATGAAATTGATAAAATGGCATCCGACATGCGTGGCGATCCTGCATCGGCACTGTTGGAGGTGTTAGATCCTGAGCAAAACACCACCTTTAATGATCATTATTTAGAAGTGGATTACGATTTATCTGATGTAATGTTCGTTGCTACGTCAAATAGTATGGATATTCCAGGTCCTTTATTGGATCGTATGGAAGTGATTCGTTTGTCCGGTTATACCGAAGATGAAAAGCTTAACATTGCCCGAGATCATTTACTGAATAAACAAATAAAACGTAATGGCTTAAAAGATAAGGAAATTGATATAGACGATAGCGCCATTGTTGGTATTATTCGTTATTACACTCGCGAGGCAGGCGTGAGAAACCTTGAGCGTGAAATTTCAAAATTATGTCGTAAAGCCGTAAAAGCTATTTTATTAACTAAAGACCTTAAAGAAGTCACCATCAATCAAGATAATTTAGATGAATATCTGGGTGTACAGCGCTTTGATTACGGTAAAGCGGATGACGAAAATCGTGTTGGTTTAGTGACTGGTTTGGCCTGGACACAAGTGGGTGGTGAATTACTCACTATTGAAACAGCATCAGTTCCTGGTAAAGGAAAATTATCCTATACCGGTTCACTAGGTGATGTAATGCAAGAGTCGATTCAAGCGGCGATGACGGTAGTGCGCTCTCGCACTGAAAAATTACGTATTAATGACAATTTCTATGAAAAACGTGATATTCATGTTCATGTTCCTGAAGGTGCCACCCCAAAAGATGGGCCAAGTGCTGGTATTGGTATGTGTACTGCACTGGTTTCAAGTTTAACCGGAAATCCGGTTAAAGCAGATGTCGCCATGACCGGAGAAATAACGTTACGTGGTGAAGTCTTAGCCATTGGTGGCTTAAAAGAAAAGCTACTTGCGGCTCATCGTGGCGGTATTAAAACGGTTATTATCCCTCATGAAAACGAGCGAGATTTAAAAGAAATACCGGAAAACGTTAAAGCTGAACTCGAAATTCATCCAGTAAAATGGATTGATGAGGTACTCGCACTTGCACTTGAAAACCCTGTAGAACAGTGGCAAGCAGAGTGATTTTTACACCATAGACCTTGTTTTTTGACTTAAAAGCGTCAGAAAAGGAGAAAAATGGAAAAAAATCAGCAAAAATTGCAATAAAGGCTTTTCAAACGCTGAAACTATGGTAAGTTAACTACGCTTATATCGCTAGACCCCTTGTTAAGTATGCCTAAGAGGCAGTGATGACAGGGGGATTGTCGTAATAGTATTTTTCTAAACTCGGCGCTTGATGTTCAAATGAAAGAAAATTACATCATATAAATGTTAATTTTCTGCAGGAAGAACTTTTATTAAACCTCTTTATAAAGAGCAGTAAAAATAGCGTTGTAATAATAACAATTGAAGGGGTATACACTGTGAATAAATCTCAACTAATCGAGAAAATTTCTGAAGGCGCTGACATCTCTAAAGCTGCGGCAGGTCGTGCTTTAGATTCATTTATTGGCGCTGTAACTGAAGAATTACAAAGTGGTGAGCAAGTTGCTCTAGTTGGTTTTGGTACTTTTTCTGTACGTGACCGTGCTGCACGCACTGGCCGTAATCCACAAACTGGTGCTACTATTGAAATCGCTGCGGCTAAAATCCCATCTTTCAAAGCTGGTAAAGCATTAAAAGATGCTTGTAATGGCTAATATTTATTAAATTGCTTGGGCAATTTTTTAAATTGATAAAGACCACCTTGCGGTGGTCTTTTGCTTTATAAATACATGACTTTATTAAATCATCAATAAATCATCAATAAATCACTATTTAACCAATCTTGCACTTCAAGCGATGGTCTGCATCTGCTAAAATCGCGAGCAATAAAGATATAAAGTCGTCATTATTTATTATACGCTGGCTTTATCGGGTTGTTACCTTAAAGAAAAGAGATAAAGATGTTAGAAAATATTCGAGAAAGTTCGCAAGGATTAACCGCTAAAATTATTCTTGGTCTAATTATATTAACTTTTGCCGTAGCTGGAATTGGAAGTTACACCAATTCTGTTGATACGTCGGTAGCAACAGTTAATGGGCAAAAAATTAGCCAACAAGACTTTAATAAAGCCTATCAAGCGCAAAGAAGTCGAATGCAACAACAGTTTGGTGATATGTTTGATACCTTATCAAGCGACAGCAATTACATGAGCAATTTTCGCCAAGGTATAATAGACAACCTTATTAATGAAAAGCTGATTGATCAAAGTGCTGAAAGTTTAGCTATCCGTGTTTCTGATGAACGCTTGAAAGAAACCATCAGAACCATGCCTGAATTTCAAGTTGATGGTGTTTTTGATAATAATCGTTATTTAGCGATTATCAACCAAGCAGGATTTTTTCAATCGTCAGGATTTAGAGATTATTTAAGAGTTGAAATGACTCGTCGTCAATTAAGCCAAGCGCTGGTTGCTACTGAGTTTAACTTACCGTACCAAGAAACGTTACAGCAAACCTTACAAAATCAAACCCGTGATATTCGCTATGCGACCATTTCAGCGGCTCAGTTTGTTGAAGGTGTAGAGCTTACTGACGAAGAAGTTAACGCTTACTATTTAGCAAATCAAAACCGTTTTGAAAATAAAGAGCAAGTAAAAGTTGATTACATCAGCTTAGCGCTTAACGATATTGCTAAAACCATTGAGATCAGCGATGAAGATATTACCCAATATTATCAAGATAACCTAGCTAGCTTTACCCAAGCAGAGCAACGTCGTATTGCTCATATCTTAGTTGAATTTAGTGAAGGTGATGATAACAGTGAAGCCATGGCGAAAGTCAAAGCTGAAACGGTATTAGCGCGTCTTAGTACTGGCGAAGACTTTGCTGAGTTAGCGAAAGAGTTATCTGATGATACCTTTAGCGGTGAGAACGGCGGAGATTTAGAGTTTCTTGAAGCAGGTGTAATGGAAGAGAGTTTTGATAAAGCGGCGTTCGAACTTACCACTGTCGGTGATACTACTAGCTTAGTGAAAACAAGCTTTGGTTATCATGTGATTAAATTAACAGACCTTACCGCTGAAATTGTACAACCATTAGCCCAAATCCAAGACGATTTACGCTCAAAAGTAAGTAAAGAAAAAGCACAAGATGCTTTTTATGAACTAAGCCAGCAGTTGGCCGAAGTCAGTTTTGAATTCCCTGATAGCCTTGAAGATGCAGCCAGTGCTGTGAATGCTACAGTGACTACCTCTGCATGGATTTCTCGTACTGGTAATAGCGCTCCTTTTGATAATCTAAAAGCGATTGAAGCCGCTTTTTCAGCATTAGTATTACAAGATAATATGAATTCTGATGTGATTGAAGTAAATGATGAGACTGCATTGGTATTACGTTTAAATACTTACCAAGAAGCGAATGTTAAACCACTTGCTGAAGTTGATGCACAAATCAGAACACTGTTAACGGCGCAACATGCTACGCAAAAAGCACAAGATAGCGTAGCAGAGCTATTGGTACAGTTTAAAGCCGGTAATGATATTACGGCGCAACTAACACAGTTAAATACCCGTTTTGTTACCGAGTCTAATACCTCGCGCTATGGCAGTACCTTAGATCAAAGTATTAGTC
>Ga0209395_1006213_pt1 | contig 13041 bp, 10 predicted proteins | sample GOMGulsemesocosm_3_FD_184635 | JGI IMG/M metagenome (GOLD analysis project Ga0209395, IMG submission 184635) | Methane-oxidizing microbial communities from mesocosms in the Gulf of Mexico - GOM9D Gulf of Mexico (SPAdes) (version 2) | ecosystem: Environmental > Aquatic > Marine > Cold seeps... | reverse complement strand
TAAAGTGATTTACGATCGCTGAGTCGCAATAATCGCCCTTTACCACTTGAAAAAGCACCGAGTAGTTGGCGTAATAATAATATCTTCTCAGTCTTAACAGCTTCAGTTTTTGAAATTGCGGACTTAACTGCCATATCTTGACGGTTTTCTGTAAATAACGGCAGATCGAATGTGACACCAACAGAGAATAAATCAGCTCTACTATTGCCCATAGGGTCATCATCTCGATAACCATAACTAGCATTTACGCCCCATTCTGGTTTGTATTGCTGCTCGGCTAAATTAATACCTGTTTTAGTGGCGTATATTTTTTTATCGAGCGCAAATACTGCCGGATGATTGACAAAGTATTTGGCTAACTCTTCAACGGATAACCATGATTTACCAAAGACTAATTGTGCATTGAGTAAGTCGAGTTCAGGCAATTTTTTAGTTAATTGCATAGTATGTAATTGACTAATAACACTAATGGTATCTTGCTCTGTATTTGCAGTGCTATTCGAATTGTTATTCGCAAGAAAGGCACTGGATAGCCATTGTGACATCATGCCTAAATAGGCATTTTGTTGTTGCGCTAAGATATCGAGTCTGTCATCAAGGCGAGTTAACTCAAGCTGTGCACGAACGATATCTTGCTGACGCGTTTTCCCTACCGCTGATGAATAACTGGCTTGTGCAACATCGGCTAGTTGCTCAAACAAGGAGCGATTATTTTCAATAAGCGCAATGCTTTGCTGAACTCTATACGCATCAAACCACAAATTCCCAACGGTAACGGCGACCTTAGCTTCTCGATCAGCACGTTGAAACGGATAGGCTTCACTTTCAATACGCAATTGTTGATTTTTAATCGCTAAGGTATCGCCTCGGGGAAACATTTGGGTAATGCCCACTTTGAGCTGGGTCATGCCCTCTTGAGAGAAATCAAAACCATCGGTGGGTAAGTTTGCCATGGCGACAGACATCTTTGGATCGGGCATGGTGTTCGCAGCATTGCTCATCGACTCAAGCGCTCGCTGCTGGTGTTTGTTACCTGTTAGCCATGGGTCATTCTTTTGTGCTGTTTTTACTGTGTCAGTGAAAGACCAAGCTTTTCCATTGTTAGCTGCATGTACTATTGGGTTATAGAAGAATAGCGTACTTAATATCACCGCACTGGTTATAGAAGTCACTTTGCTGTGACCAAGTTTATCCATGAACATTAGAACTGCTCCTGATAATTGTTTAGCTCAGCGTAAATACCGTAACTACCATCGGTCATAAGAAGAATTACTTTATAAGGCATAAATTTATCACCTACCTCCATGCCTGGGGTGCCAACCGGCATGGCAGGCACTGAAAGGCCTATTGCATCCGCAGGTGGCTTAGTTAGAAATTGATGGATAAATTTAGCAGGAACGTGACCTTCAAAAACATACCCCTCTTTAGATACCGCTGTATGACACGAACGATATTGTGGTGCTATGCCTTTAGCTGTTTTAAAAGCCGATAAGTTTGTCTGATTATGTGCTTTTGAAATAAAGCCATGTTGATCAATATGCTCGAGCCATTTTTCACAACAGCTACACGTTGGACTTTTATATACTTCTAACAAGGGTAGTGGTGCTATCGTGATAGCAACGTTACTTGCAGGCACAGTTTGCTCGTTTAGTGACACTGACTTTATAGTATTGCTAACTGCTTTGCTATTTTCTTGGGAACATGCAGAGATGGTAAAGATGGTAATAAGTGCAGTAATCGTTATGAATGACTTTGATGAAAATGAGATCATAACTCCCTCCTAGGGAATATATTTATTGGCAGAATGTGCCAATATGAAATATTTTGAATTGTAATAACAATAAGTTAAATAGTTTACAGCAAAGAAACTAAATGTCTTTGATTAGAGTAAGCTGTAAATTTTACACGCAATGAGGCTGTATCTAGCTCAGAATAGGAGGTCTATAAAGGGATGTTGGCGCTTGGCTCGTTACTAAAGTAGGAACGGAAGTTATCTTGTGGGAAATTGCAATATCAGGTGTGTAATGCATGACAGCAGCAAATGCCGATGCAGTTGAACAACCACTGGTTAAACAGTCACATTCTTGTGCACAGCAATCTTCTGTTGACGTTGTTGAGCAAGTATTTTTTGATGATGATGTTGTCATCATATCTTCATCACAATCAACCATGTCACTCATTTCATGATGTGGACTTTGCATCGATGACATACCGGACATAGATTGCGTACCTGCTTGCATACTTGCCATGCCATAAAACATGGTCATAGATGCCATTGATTGACCAATAAAGATCAAACAAAGTAACAACACCATTACTGTTTTATTTATAAATTTAGGCACAAGCAACACATAACTAGGCAATAAGAGTGTTGATTTTAGCATCATTAAAAGAAAGATATCAACAATTGAAAAAATAGTATTCTTGCCATTTTTACCTTAGCTCAGGTAATATTAGTGTCTTGCAATTGAACAGATATATTATTATAAACAAGGATTTTTATGCGTGGAGCAGGTGGTACGTCAGGTGGTTTAGGGCAATTTTTTATTGGCTTAGTAATGATGTGTGGTGGTTTTTATTTATTGTTAAATGCCATTACGGTCAGTTCAAGTTTTGGTATGGGCATGCGTCTATACGGTTTTTCTGCCATGGGAGGCAGTTACAGCATTACTAGCGGTATGGTGATGATCCCGTTTATGTTTGGTGTCGGCATTATTTTTTATAATGGTAAAAACCCGCTGGGTTGGATATTGGCGTTAGGCTCTATTACCGGTCTTATCTTTGGTGTTATTTCTTCGATTCGTTTTAGTATGAGAACGATGACTTCATTTGATTTAATTGTCATCTTAGTTTTAGCTATGGGTGGTTTAGGTTTGTTTCTACGTTCGTTAAAGAAAATAGATGCGGCCATTCCATCGGAGTAAATTAAGTTAGGTATAGTGCTATATATTGCACTATACCTGTTTTTATTGGTCTTTTACTTTTCCTTCATATTCCATAAAATGTCTTGGCCACTGCCCATAACAGTGGTTGGCAATTTACCATCCCACTGCTGTGCTTTGACATATTCAACCAAGGTTTTATTCGCTTTAATCGCATCAGCTTTTTTCTGCATTGCCTCAGCTTCGGCTAAACCTTTCACTAAAATAGCTTCAGCTTGTGCTTTGGCTTCAATCTCAATGGCGTAGGCACTACCATCTGCGCGAGCTTTTTCCGCATCACGCTTAGCTTCTGCGGTATTTACTTCACGTTGTGCTTCTAGCTTTTGTCGTTCTAAACGATGTTTTTCAGCAGCAGCTAAGTTTTTTTCTGTTTGTTTAGTTTCAATACTTTGCAAATATTTTTGTGGAAGTACGAGATTTTCGATTTGAACACTATCAAGTTTAACAGGGAATTCAGCCATAGCTGATAATAGTGTTTCTTCAATTTTTTGAATCACTTGACCACGATTTTGAATGATCTGTTCAGCTTTAAAGCGAGCTAATGCATCTTTAGTAGCAGAGCGTAAACGCGGATCTAAAATACGATTTTCAAATTGATCTAGCCCGCCGTAGCCTTTATAAAGTTCAAAGGCTTCAGCGCGAATTACCGTCCAATTAACTGAGACAGCTGCCTGAACAGGCATTTGTTCGAAGGTTGATGCTTTTAGATTTTCTGAATTCTTACGGGTACGGATTTCTAATTCTTCAACAGTGTCGGCAAAAGGAATTTTAGTATGCAAACCTGGGTTTACTTGCGTGGTGGCTTCACCAAAACGTTTGACGATACCTACATGGCCTTCGTCAATAGTGTAGGGAACTTGCCATAAAATAATACCAGCAACAACTGCAACAGCAATTTTAGTAAAATGTTTGGTTATTTGGGCCGTATCAAGGTCGACTGGTGCTTTTGTTATTCCATTTTTCAACATGTATTTTCCTTTATTGTGATTAATACCAATTTGATTAAATTTCTTCCCAACTCAGAGCTATACTCGATGCTCAATAACAAGGAAAATTTGTTTCGGTTTAGTCATTCTAAATCAAATAAATTTAACGATGTTAGTGGGTATCAAGTAAGCTCCCAAGGGCGAGTTTAAAAGGCTTACATACTGCGTTATTGATTTTGAGAAGGGGATAACCATTCTCTTCAATCAATGCCTTGCCTCTAAGCCTTTTAATTCTCGCTGAGTGGGAAAGAACTTAATCAATTTGGTATAACTACTCATTAGCCTTTATTAAATCTTATCTAAATAATATTTGTAACTAGAGTGTTAATAACAATAAAGCCTTGACATAATATGTCAAGGCTTTTGTTTTATACGCTTAAATGTTTGGCTAAAATTTTCTGAATAACATTAATTTAAAAATGTTTGATAGGCTAGGTTTTCAGTTTCTTCTTGCCATTGATAACCTAAGGCATCGAGGTGCTGAAAAAACTCACTTTGTTGACTCTTACTTAGATCAAAACCCGCTAATACCTGCCCAAATGCAGCACCATGATTACGATAGTGAAAGAGGGTAATATTCCAATGTTCACCCATAGCAGCTAAGAATTTTTCTAATGCACCAGGATGTTCAGGAAATTCAAAACTAAATAATCGTTCATTTTTAGTTTTTTCATCGCTTGTTGGACCTTTACCACCAATCATGTAGCGAACATGTAACTTAGCTAACTCATTGTCAGTAAAATCACGCACTTGATAGTTTGCACTTACTAAGCCTTGAAGTAACTGTTGGCGTTCTTTTACACTACCGCCTAAACGAACTCCAACAAAGACTTCAGCGCTAGGTTTGCCAGTATAACGATAGTTAAACTCGGTAATGGCACGGTTACCTATGGCTTGGCAAAAGCGTTTAAAACTGCCTTTTTCTTCAGGAATCGTTACCGCTAAAATAGCCTCTTTCTTTTCTCCTAACTCACAACGCTCTGATACGTAACGTAGAGTATGAAAGTTCATGTTGGCGCCTGAAAGAACTGCTGCTAACGACTCACTGCCTTTGCTAGTTTGGGTATATTTTTGCAAACCGGCTAAAGATAACGCACCCGCAGGCTCGGCAATGACACGTGTTTGTTCAAAAATATCTTTGATCGACGCACAAATTTCATCGGTTGAAACTGTAATGACTTCATCACAATACTGCTGGATTAAGCCAAAGGTATGTTCACCAATACGTTTAACGGCAACACCGTCAGCAAATAAACCCACTTGATCAAGGTCTACAGGCTTACCAGCGGCAAGAGCTGCTTTTAAACAAGCTGAATCTTCTGCTTCAACACCGATGATTTTGGTATTAGGACTGAGCTGCTTTAAATAGACAGCCATGCCAGCGAGCAAACCACCGCCACCGACAGGAATAAAGACTACATCAGCATTGGGCAATTGCTGTAATAGCTCTTTAGCAACCGTGCCTTGTCCTACAATGACTTCAGTATCATCAAAAGGATGAATAAGGGTTTTATTTTCCGCTTTAGCATACTCAACAGAAGCGAGTTGCGCTTCGTTAAAACTATTACCGACTAAGCGTACTTCTCCACCGAAACGTCTGACGTTATCGACTTTAATATCTGGTGTTGTTTTAGGCATAACAATCGTAGCTTTTATACCTAGTTTGTTAGCGGCAAGTGCCAAGCCTTGTGCATGATTTCCAGCAGAGGCGGCAATAACGCCATGAATGCACTCCTGCTCTGTTAAGCTAGATAGCTTAGTATAAGCACCTCTCAGCTTAAAAGAGTGCACAGGCTGTTGATCTTCACGTTTTAAAAATATGTGGTTATTCAATCGGGCAGAAAGCTTTGTTAACGGAGTCAACTCAGTCTCAACTGCAATATCATAGACAGGTGCTAATAAGATGCGTCTTAAATAATCTAACTGCTCGGCTTGTTGAGCGGGTAATGTCTGGTCTTGTGTTTCTGTCATGGTATTGCCTAAGAGATAGACCGCAGAGACGGTCTATTGGAATCATTAACTAAGAAATAGAATATTAGTCGACTAAACCATCAAGTAATGCTCGGTTACGAACAGCACCTTTATCGGCACTAGTTGCCAACATAGCGTAGTTTTTCAATGCGTAGCTAATTGGACGAACACGATCAGCAGGTTTCCAAGCATCTTTACCTTTTGCTTCCATCGCCGCACGACGTTCTGCTAATACTTCATCACTTACGTTTAATGTAATTGCACGTGTTGGAATATCGATATGAATGATATCGCCTTGCTCAACTAGGGCAATAGTACCGCCACTACCAGCTTCAGGAGATACATGACCAATGGATAAACCCGAAGTACCACCAGAGAAACGACCGTCAGTTAATAAAGCACAGGCTTTACCTAAACCCATCGATTTTAGGTAGGTTGTTGGGTATAGCATTTCTTGCATGCCAGGGCCGCCTTTAGGGCCTTCGTAACGAATAACAACCACTTCACCAGCAACAACTTTTTTGTCTAAAATCGCAGCTACTGCATCATCTTGGCTTTCAAAGATATGTGCAGGACCAGTGAAAACTAAGTTATCGTCACTAACACCCGCAGTTTTAACAACACAGCCATCAGGAGCAATGTTACCTGAAAGTACCGCTAAGCCACCTTCCAATGAGAAAGCGTTATCAATGCTACGAATACAGCCATTCTTGCGATCATCATCTAACGTGTCCCAACGACAATCTTGGCTAAACGCATGTGTGGTTCTTATGCCTGCAGGACCTGCACGGTAGAATTTTTTAATGTCTTCATCATCAGTTAAGGTAATGTCATATTTAGCGATTACATCAGCCAATGTAGTGCCTAGTACATTAGGGACCTCTGTTTTTAATAAACCAGCACGCGATAGTTCACCTAATATTGAAATGACACCGCCAGCGCGATGCACATCTTCCATGTGATACTCAGGCGTTGAAGGAGCAACTTTACATAATTGCGGCACAATGCGTGATAATTTATCCATGTCTTCCATGGTGTAATCAATTTCTGCTTCTTGTGCTGTTGCCAATAAATGCAAGATAGTATTGGTTGAACCACCCATAGCAATATCTAAACACATAGCATTGTGTAAGGCCTCTTTACAGGCAATATTACGTGGTAAGGCAGATTCGTCGTTATCTTGGTAGTAACGCTTAGTTAAGTTAACAATCTCTTTACCAGCATCTAAAAATAATTTTTCTCTATCGGCATGTGTTGCCAACATTGACCCGTTACCTGGTAAGGCAAGACCTAACGCTTCAGCTAAACAGTTCATTGAGTTTGCCGTGAACATACCAGAACATGAACCACAAGTAGGACAGGCAGAACGTTCAATTTTATCACTGTCTTCATCACTTACTGTTGGATCAGCACCTTTAATCATGGCATCAACTAAATCAAGTTTAATGATTTGATCGCTAAGTTTGGTTTTTCCGGCCTCCATTGGACCACCAGAAACAAAGATTACTGGGATATTTAAGCGCATTGCCGCCATCATCATACCGGGAGTAATCTTGTCACAGTTTGAGATACAGACCATAGCATCGGCACAATGGGCATTTACCATGTATTCAACTGAATCAGCAATTAAGTCACGAGAAGGCAAGCTGTAGAGCATGCCTGAGTGACCCATAGCAATGCCATCATCAACAGCAATAGTATTAAACTCTTTTGCTACGCCGCCTGCTTCTTCGATTGCACCAGCAACTAATTGGCCCATGTCTTTTAAATGCACGTGACCTGGAACAAATTGAGTGAAAGAGTTTACAACCGCAATAATAGGTTTTCCAAAATCACCATCTGTCATGCCTGTAGCGCGCCATAGGGCACGAGCACCGGCCATATTACGGCCTTGAGTAGAAGTTGCAGATCTTAATTTAGGCATGATTTTTACATTCCAATTGGTGAGTTTGAGAACTTATTTTTTAATAATATGATTTTGAAAATTCACTTTATGCTTACTGAGTTAAATGAACTTTTAAAATGAGGTTTTTTTTAAATTTAATAATGTGTAATAAAATACATAAGAGTCGAAGCTAGTTCGACTAAATTTCAAGGCAGGAAGTACGGAGCTTATAAGTATAAGTGAGTACTTCCAACGATGAAGTTTAGCGAAATAGCAAAGACGTAGACCAAATACTATTTAACTGGATCTAACCAACCTTCTGGCACGGTTGTGGTTCCGTCAAAGATACCGAAGAAAGCGTCTTGAAGTGCTTTAGTAATTGGTCCACGAGAACCATTACCAACAGGTAAACCATCTACTGATTTAACTGGCACAACTTCAGTGGCAGTACCACACATAAAGAATTCATCGCAAAGGTATAAAGCTTCACGCGCAATTGCTTCTTCACGTACTTCATAACCTAATTGCTTAGCCAGGTAGAATACAGCATCACGAGTTAAGCCTTGTAAAATAGAGGCAGTTCCAGGCGGTGTGTAAATAATATTGTTGCGTACTAAAAATAAGTTTTGACCAGCGCCTTCACTTACCATGTTGTTTACATCAAGTGCTACACCTTCGGCATAACCATGGCGAGCAGCTTCAGTTGAAATAAGTTGTGAAGATAAGTAGTTACCACCTGCTTTTGCTGCAGTTGGCATAGTGTTCGGCGCTAAACGATTCCAGCTAGAAACACCGACTTCAACACCATTTTCAATAGCATCAGCGCCTAAGTATGCTTCCCAACTAAAAGCGGCAATCATAAGGTCTGCTTTAGCATCAATTGGTGGACGAAGTCCCATACCAATATCACCTAAAAAGGCTAATGGGCGCAGGTATGCAGATTTTAAATCATTTTTCACAACAGCGTCTTTACAGGCTTGTACAACTTCTTCTTGCGTGTATGGAATATTCATACGGTAAATTTTTGCTGAATCAAACAAACGCTTGATATGTTCTTCCAAACGGAAAATACAGGTGCCTTTATGAGTTTCATAAGCACGAATACCTTCAAAAACAGATGAACCATAATGAAGAGCATGGCTCATTACATGTACGGTAGCATTTTGCCACGGCATGAGTTCACCATTGAACCAGATGTATTCTGCATTTACTTTAGCCATTTTCTTTTCCTATTTTTTGTTGCTCTACGTAACTAACAAACCCCGAACTTAATATCAGAGTAAAGTTAGCTAACTAAGGCGAATTTTTATTATATTACTTGCTGTAAAGCACTATATTACTTAAGCGCTGTGTTGTTCTTTTTTCACATCACTATTGTCTACTTTGACACCCTTGATGTCGATCAATTTGTTTATTTGATCAATAAGCAATGAGATAGGTCGTTCGCTACTGACAGACATAGTGATGGTAGCAACATTGTTACCGGTATTAACCTCAGCATTCATGCCGTTAATTAAGAAGCCACGATAACGAGTTACTTGTAATATGCGTTCTAATACCACTTGTTTATCATCAGCCATAATGATTAATTGATACTTATTTAAAGTTGCGCTGCTCATCTTAAACATTCTCCATCATTTTATCATTTGCGGTATTTGGTGGAACAAGCGGCCAAACATTTTCTGCTGCATCAATTTTGACTTGTAATAAGTAAGCACCATCATGATCTAGCATTTCTTTAACAGCAGCTTCGATTTCACTTTTCTTGGTGATCATCTTCGATTTTATATCGAATGCCGCCGATAACATGACAAAATCAGGGTTATCTGATAAATCTGTTTCACTTAATCGACCTTCAAAAAATAGGTCTTGCCATTGACGAACCATACCTAATTTTGCGTTATCAATTAGCACTATTTTTACAGGGATTTGGTAACGTTTAATGGTTGCCAATTCTTGTACATTCATCATGATTGAACCATCACCTGATACTGCAATTACCGTATCATGAGGACGTGATATTTGTGCACCAATTGCTGCTGGTAAACCAAAACCCATGGTGCCCATACCGCCACTGGTTAAGAAGTTACTTGGATCATCAAAACTCATATGTTGTGCCGACCACATTTGGTGTTGACCAACATCCGTGGTTACACAAGTATTTGCAGGCATTAAATCACTTACTGTTTTTAACATAGCAGGGGCAAAAATATTGTCACCAGGATGATCATAACGCCAAGCAAAGTCAGTTTTCATTTGTTGTAATGTTTGTTGCCAATCTTTAATTTTTAGTGGCATGGTAAGTAGCGGTAAGTTACCTTTCAAATCACCTAAAATTGCTGCATCTGCATCACGGCGTTTGTTGATTTCAGCGGTATCAATATCAAAATGAATCACTTTAGCATTAGGCGCAAATTCATCAAGCTTGCCAGTAACTCGGTCATCAAAACGAGCACCAACAACAACTAATAAATCACATTGTTGAACGGCAATGTTGCCCGTTTTAGTGCCGTGCATACCTAACATGCCTAAATAATTTTCATTATCTGGGTTAATCGCTCCTAAACCTTTCAAGGTTGAAACACTTGGCATACCTGTTTTTTCAGCAAAATCACGTACTTCGTCTACCGCATTTGCCATGCCTACACCACCACCAACATAAAGAATAGGTCGCTTGGCGTGAGTTAATAAATCAAGGGCTTTACTGATATCAGCCAATGGTAATTTTACTTTATTTTTTAAGTGCGAAAGCTTATCAAGGCGTTGAGTGACTTCAGCAAGCTGAATGTCTTTTGGAATATCAACAAGTACAGGACCATGACGACCTTCAAGCGCAATTTCAAAGGCTTGGTGTAATACTTTTTCAAGTTCATTAATATCGGTAACTTGAAATGAATGCTTAGTACAGGCAAGTGATAAACCAAAAATATCGATTTCTTGGAATGCATCGCTACCCATGGCTGCAGTTGGTACTTGACCAGTAATGGCGACAACAGGAATTGAATCAGCAAGTGCATCGGCAAGACCAGTAATTAGGTTGGTTGCTCCTGGGCCAGAAGTAGCTAAACAGACACCAACTTTGCCAGCGGCACGTGCATAACCTACAGCGGAAAATGCTGCTCCTTGCTCGTGTCGACAAAGAAAATGCTGTACGTCACTGTCGTATAAAGCATCGTAAATGGGCATTATTGCGCCACCTGGGTAGCCAAAAACGTGCTGTACACCGTGTTCTTGTAACACTTCAAATAATAATGCGCCGCCTGTTAGCGTTTTACTTTCGGTCATGATGATTCCAATGGTTATCGTGTTAATTTCTATATTTTCAGCAGAAATATTATCTAGTAATAGTTTAATAAAATGCTAAAAAGAAAACCCTCGATTCTTGCGAAGCGAGGGTTTGTTATTTGGTGAATGCTTTTTTCTTTAGCTCAACAAAACCCTCGAGATGATCTAATAATCACCACGACGAGAAGGTTAATAATAATTGAGTTAAATTTATGCATTTTATCTCTTTGCTTGTTTGATTCTGAGTAAACTGATTATTGTTTTTTTTATGTTCAGTCTTACTTCCTTATTAAATTAGTACCATAGCTCTAATCCTATGTGCAAGTTTTTTTATTAGAGTTTTTTTGTACAATAATCGACATTCAGGAATAAACCTATCTTATTAAAATTGAACTACACTGAAAAAAAGGAATCGATAAAATGGAATTTTTATGTCACTTGCCTGTGTCTTTAGCCGAGCCCGAGTTGGCCTTGAATCACCCCTTGTTAGCGTTGAAGTTCATTTAGCAAACGGTCTTCCTGCGTTTAATATTGTTGGTCTACCTGAAACGTCAGTTAAGGAGTCTAAAGACCGTGTTCGTAGCGCCATTATTAATTGTGGCTATGAGTTTCCTGCCAAGCGAATCACCATCAATTTAGCACCTGCAGATCTACCCAAGGAAGGTGGACGTTTTGATTTACCTATTGCGGTAGGCATTCTCGCTGCTTCTGAACAATTGCCTCCCGTTGATTTAGCTCAATATGAGTTTGCTGGTGAACTGGCGCTGTCAGGCGAGTTACGTGGCATTGTTGGTGAAATACCCGTGGCGGTAGCAAGCAGTCAGAGTCAACGTACCTTGATATTACCCGCACAAAATATTGAACAAGCTAGCTGGGTGAAACAAGCAAAAATATACGCCATCAATCATTTAACACAATTGTTTCCGCATTTTGCGGGTCAGCAAATATTGCCTTTAGTCTCTGAGCAACATATTACTGCAGAGCCCGTTGAACAAAGCTTAGACATGCGTGATGTGATTGGTCAGCCTTTGGCAAAAAGGGCATTAGAGATATCGGCAAGTGGTGGTCATAATTTGCTTTTTATTGGTCCACCAGGCACGGGTAAAACCATGCTAGCTAGCCGATTAGCAGGCATATTGCCGCCGATGACTGAAGAAGAGGCTTTGCAAGTTGCCGCTATTCAATCGATTAGCCATCAAGAAATTACCGGTCAATCTTGGTTCATGCGACCTTTTCGAGCGCCACATCATACCGCTTCATCAGCTGCACTGGTTGGCGGTGGCAGCCAGCCTAAGCCAGGAGAAATATCACTGGCACACAACGGGGTGTTGTTTTTAGATGAGTTACCTGAGTTTGAACGTAAAGTTTTAGATGTGCTTCGTGAACCAATGGAATCAGGGGAAGTAACTATTTCAAGAGCTTTGCACAAACAATGTTTCCCTGCTCGTTTTCAATTAATTGCCGCAATGAATCCAAGCCCGACAGGGTTTTATAACGATAACCGTAGTACACCAGAGCAAGTGCTACGGTATTTAAATCGTTTGTCTGGCCCTTTTCTCGATAGGATAGATATTCAAATTGAGGTGGCACGATTGCCTCGTGGTACATGGGCTGCGGATACCAAAGATAATGAGACCAGCGCTCAAGTACAGCGGCGAGTAGCAGCCTGTCGTGAGATTCAATTACAAAGACAGGGCCAAGCTAATGCTCACCTTGGCAGTAGTGAGCTTAAAAAGTTTTGTGTATTGAGTGATGATGATAATGAGTTTCTAGAGCTAGCGGTGGAAAAATTAGGTTTATCCACCAGAGCCCATCATAAAATTTTGAAAATAGCGCGCACCTTAGCAGATATGGAATCGACTGAGTTCATTAGCCATAAACACTTGGTGGAGGCGCTATCTTATAGAGCCATGGATCGGTTGTTACGGCACTTAACTAGCGCGGTAGCTGTTTAGCTCTGCTAGCTGATTAA
>Ga0209395_1006212_pt1 | contig 13041 bp, 11 predicted proteins | sample GOMGulsemesocosm_3_FD_184635 | JGI IMG/M metagenome (GOLD analysis project Ga0209395, IMG submission 184635) | Methane-oxidizing microbial communities from mesocosms in the Gulf of Mexico - GOM9D Gulf of Mexico (SPAdes) (version 2) | ecosystem: Environmental > Aquatic > Marine > Cold seeps... | reverse complement strand
AGATCGCTTTTATTGAACGGTGTCATTCGCGAGTACCTAAGCGCTCTGCAGCGCGTATTTCATTAATGCAGACCAATAAAATTTCGGTGCGGTGGTGCTCTAATATACGTGCATTTTTGTATAGGAAGTAACGAATAAGTCCTCAGGTTTTCCTGTGGATTACTAAGCGGTCAAATCCGCGGAAGATTGCGAAGTTGGGACTTACTGCAACGTATATGTTCAGTGATAAGTTTGATGTAGAGCTGTTAGCTGCTACGCCGTTCAAGCATCAGATCACTGCTAATGGCAATGAACTTGGTGAAACTAAACAACTGCCGCCGACTCTTTCTTTGCAGTACTACCCAATGGGGGCTGGTTCTGCTTATCAGCCTTATTTTGGTATTGATTTGAACTACACCGCGTTTTTTGACGAAAAGAGCAGTTTGGGCGAGCTAAAATTAGATGATTCATGGTGGCCAGTGTACAGGCGGGTATTGATTACCAAATTAATGACCATATGTTGCTCAATACAGCAGTTTGGTCTACATGATTGGTATTGGTTACAAGTTCTAGGCTTTGCTAAAACTACTATTCTTTTGATTTGTGGCGGGCGGGCGCACGCACTGCTTTAATCGCAGAGAGCACCATGTAGCGATAACTGACATCCCCTAAAGTTATCGCTACGTTTAAGTAAACTTCCCTTCTTTTTCTTTTGTTAAGTACTTATCGCTGACATCTGCTTGCATCAACTTTTTATTTAATATCAATTGCTTGCAATTAATTTTGCGCTGAATCGTCGAATCTAGACTGAAATATTAGGTGATTTTTCAGAATTTGAATGAAAAAGTTACAACTTGTTACAACCTGATGCGTTAGTGCAAAGAGTTTAACAGTGTTTTTTTAGATACTACTTCCATCAACTAGCGAATCTCAAATAAAGAGGTTCAAAAAACAGGGAGTAACATTATGAAACGTTCTACAAAAATTATTGGCGCAGTGGTTATGTCTATTTCTCTAGTGACAGCTGCAGGAGCCTATGCAACTAAAAAAGGTTTCGGCGAAAAACGCCTTGAGTTCATCACCAGTTACATCAGTAGTGAACTTGAATTAAATGACGCTCAACAAGAGCAGCTAAGTACCTTAGGCAGTACTGTTATGTCACTTAAACAAGAGCTGAAAGCACAAGGACAGCCATTACATAGTGATATCGACGCATTGTTAAAGGCTGACAAGTTTGATCAGCAAAAAGCGTTGCAGATGGTTGAAGCCAAAACGGTGTTTGTCAATCAATCGGCACCGGAGGTTATCGCTGCGCTAGGTAGCTTTCTCGATGGGCTCAATCCTGAACAAAAGGCTGAAGTTCTGGAGTTTCTAGAGCATAAACGTCAGGGTAAAGGTCACTGGGGTCAGCATTAATACTTGATTATTAAAGCCGGGTGATATCGCCCGGCAGGGAGTTGACATGGATATCATTTTCAGGGAAGAGCATCATATTTTAGCAACGGTTACTCAAAGTGTGGCGGCGAAAAGAAAGCCAAATGATTTAAAGGGATTTTGGTCTTCTCTATTTTTTCCAGAAAAAGTCACTCCCTTTGCTGGATTGATATCAGCACTAGCGACTAAAATTGGTTTAAATGCTTTACAGCATCGTCAGTTGCGTAAATTACTGGAAAAAGCTATCGATTTAATGCCGCAGGTAGCTCCCGATTCGATGCAAGAACAAGATTTACTTAATTTCTTGTACATTGATGCGGACGAAGCACAACAAAGGGTGAGCCATTCAAGTTTTACTGCTCCTGAATTTAGCTCTTTACAAAAGGTATTAAATGCATTGTCGAAATGGTTGGTTAAACTAACTAAAACCCAACAACATAGGATTGAATTGTTACAGCAGCGAGCGTTTCACTTATCGATGGGGTAAGCTGTCAGACAGGCTCCGATAAAATAACTTGTGTTACTGGATCAAACAAATATGTATACCGTTCTGCTTATTGACGATGATAAAAAGTTAGCGCCATTACTGCTTGAATACTGTGAGCGCTACGCGATAGAAGTGCAAAGCGCACTGTTGCCATCCGTCGGTCTGAATAAACTTCGCAGCCATCAATACGACGCCGTTATCTTGGATGTGATGCTCCCCGAAATGGACGGATTCGAAGTATGCCGTCAGATTCGACAATTCAGTGAAATCCCCGTCATCATGCTGACGGCTCGCGGTGAGGTGACTGATAAAGTAGTGGGGCTTGAAATAGGTGCAGATGATTATCTGCCTAAACCTTTTGATCCTCGTGAGCTTGTCGCGCGCTTAAACACTATTATTAAGCGTAAGATACCGGTGGCACATAAGCAGAACTTATTGGCGTTTGACTCACTGACTATCAATGAAGAGTTACGTAGAGTTTGTGTTGATCAACGTGAGATACAGCTGACCACAATGGAATATCAATTCTTATTATTGCTGGCAAAAAATCCCGGTAAAGATTTCTCAAGAGATGACATTTTAAACCAGCTAAAAGGCATTGATACTGAGCTGTTTAGTCGCTCTGTTGATATTCTGGTCAGCCGTCTACGCACTAAGCTCAAACCTGCAGCTCCTATCAAAACGGTCTATGGATCAGGGTATGCCTTTGTCGCGCAAACAGTCTCACCAACATCGAGCAGGGAGAGCGCGCAATGATAGGGATTAAAAAACGCTTCAAACGCTCTCTCGCAGCAAGGTTGATGTTTGTTTTCGCTTTATCTGCCAGTGCCATTGTTATTCTTATAGTTGCCATACTCATTGGCGGGTTTGGCAATCAATGGAAGGTGAATGTCAGACCGCACTTAGAACAGTATCTGGATTATATCCATCAAGATATTGGCAATCCGCCGAATGTGGAGCAGGCAAAAAAACTCACAAAGCGTCTGCCTATCAATATCTATATTCAAAGTGATCAACTGAATTACAGCTCCACCGGAGCCGCATTAGACCTTGAGGGAATTGAGTTCGAAACCCGAGAACACGATTGGGGGATGAAAAGTAAAAGCTACTTGAAGAAACTACAAAAAGAAGGCCAACAGTTGGCGTTTGCCGATGTTGATGATCGTATTCTGATGCGTAATCAATTTGATGGCTATCAAGTTTACTTTGAGCTTATTCATGAAAATAAAGACGGTGAACATCATCGATTACGCAATTGGTCGATATGCGCGCTATTACTTATCTTCGCACTAAGTTTTTGGCAATTACGCCGCATGTTACGCCCTGTGCAAGATATCAAGATAGGCGTTAAACAAATGGGGAAAGGGGACTTGAAATACCGAGTCCCTGTCAGAGCTGATAATGATTTGGGCGAGTTGTCGACCAGTATTAACCGCATGGCACAAGATATCGAGTTGATGCTAGATGCCAAACGCGCTTTATTATTAGCGATGAGTCATGAATTAAGGTCACCTTTAACGCGGGCAAAAATTGCCGTGCAAATGTTAGAGGAATCTAACAATGCAAAACGTTTAGAAGAGGATCTATTGGAGATGGAGCATTTAATCACCGATATTTTAGAGGCTGAGCGCATTAATACTAAACACGCGGTACTCAACAAAGAACCCATGAAGATAGAGGCTTTAGTGCGCAGTGTCATTGCTCAATTACCCGAGAATAACATTCAAGTAGCTGAAAACAGCAGCGAGGCATTACCTTTGGTAGGGCTCGATGAGCAGCGTATGCGGTTGTTGTTACGCAATCTTTTATCGAATGCTATTTGTCATGGGGGACATGCCGTTGAACCGCCAAGTATTGTTTTAAGTCTCGTGGATCATTCGCTCAATATTGTTATCAAAGATCACGGTAGGGGGATGTCAAAAGAAGAGCTTGAGCATATAACAGAACCTTTTTATCGTGCTGATGACTCAAGAACTCGCGATACCGGCGGCTTTGGTATTGGCTTGTATCTATGTCAATTGATTGTAGTGGCGCATAATGGGGAAATGACTTTTGAAAGCCAGCCAAACGTTGGCACGACCGTTAAGGTGAGATTACCTGTAGGGAAGTAGCGAACATTGTTGTTTTATATAGCTGCGTTGGGCAGGGGTTCCTACAAGTGCTTATGATTAACTTGGTCAAGTAACCAAGAGCGGAAAATGGTGGCGTTGGTTTGTGTTCGTGTATTTTCTTGTTGAATTAAGTAAAAAGCTTCATCAGTGGCTACTCTTTCAACCACCGGCGCCACTAATCTTTTATTTTTAAGCAACTGTTCAATAAGACAGGTACGGCCCAGCGCGATCCCTTGACCTTGCGCTGCTAACTCTAATGCGGGGATTAAGCTATCTAATTGCAAGCATTGGTCAAGGTTTGAGCTCTTAACTGCCATTTTGTTAAGCCAGTGTCCCCAGCCTTCGTTATAGCCAATAATGTTGATCAGTTGGCACTGCTCTAATGTTTCTAAGGTAAACGGCGTGAATGTATCGCTAAATCTGGCCAAGTATTCAGGGCTGCAAACGGGAACGAGACTGTCCCAGCTTAAACGATCTGCTGAGAACCCCGGCCATTTACCCAAGCCATGACGTATTTCTAAATCGGTATCTTGGCTTTGTGCTTCGTTCCAAATATAACTGGAAAATTTCAATCGAATATTGGGGTGCTGCTGGTGAAAATCGGGCAGACGCGGCGCTAGCCAGTGCGTTAAATAGACTAAGCTGGCTCTGATGGTGATAGTGCTGTGGTTGTTTTTGGCAAATAGCTCATCGGTGGCGACAATTAAGCGTTCAATTGCCTCATGTACCACGGGGATGTAAGACTTTCCTGCTTCAGTGAGTTCAAGGCCACGCGGTAATCGTTTAAAAAGTAATACGCCAAGTTGCGCTTCAAGCCCTTTCACTTGCTGGCTAATCGCTGATTGTGTCAAATTTAGCTCTTGAGCCGCTTGAGTGAAATTGAGATATTTTGCAGAGACCTCAAAAGCTCTGAGCCAGTTTAGTGGGGGCAGTCGTTTAATCATTTTTTTATCTCTGTATCATCAAGCAGACCTGAGTGTTCGTGTGCAGCTTGGTGTAATAAGGGGTGAATTTAAGAAACTCTGCCAAACTTTTGCGAATCAGTGGCAATATCTTCTTTTCTTACTAGTGTAATGGCTTTTTTAAAATCTGTGATATTGGTTAATGTGTTTCTAGCATAGCGCTGTAAAGGTATCTTTTCACTATGTGGGCGCTACGAAAATTTTATTTTACAAATGCTAAGGTAAATATTGAAATCATAGCAAGGATACTGTGATGATTTATTCTAAACACGAGAATAAATAGCCAATGCGTTCTTGTCCATGAACGAGGCCGTAACGAAAGCGACTCAATGACTAAAAAGTGCGCACTGGATAATGGTGTTTAGTTGTGTAAATACCCAAAAATAGTGCTGGCCAAGCACTTACCCGGCCAGCTATTTACTGAGTTTATTTAGGCATTTGATGTTTCATGGACTGACCCCTTTGCCACTTCATTTTGTTCTGTTGAAACAGTCGTAATAGGGTACTCAGCGTTTTCTTCAAACGTTTCACTCTTAATGGATTTGACAAGGCCTACCATCATCGCCAGTATCACAAGAGTAAAAGGTAAGGCGCCGGCAATTGAAGCTGCTTGTAATGCTTTAAGTGCTTCTTTTCCGCCTAGAAGTAAAATGACTAAGGTGACAAAACCTAGGATGATGCCCCATAAAATGCGCTGTTGTACTGGAGGTCTACGCCCGAAAGATAATAGACGACCTAGCACTAAAGTACCAGAATCGGCGGCAGTGACGAAGAATACGATGACCACAAACAGAGCAACTACTTTGGCGACAGTCGCCATAATTCCTGGGGTAAGTACATCAAATGACTCGTAGATCGTACCCGCATAATCCCAATTAGTGACAGCTGCAGTGTAAATACTCATGTCAGCGCTGTATAGAGATGCATAGATACCAGATGCTCCAATCACACTGAACCAGATTAGTCCGACGAGAGTGGGAACGATCATCACACCACAAATAAATCCGCGAATAGTTCTACCGCGCGAGATACGAGCGATAAACATACCAACAAAGGCAGCCCACGCCATCCACCAACCCCAGTAGAAGATGGTCCATCCTCCTTGCCAAGTGCGTTCCTCATCACTTCTGGCAGTCCAAAGAGACATTTCAACAGTGTTCGATAGGTACTCGCCTAATGTCGTTAATGTGCTAGCTATAAGGTAGTTAGCATTACTGGCCATTAAGAAATAGCCAATGATGACAATACAAATCCAAGTATTTAACTCAGATAAAATTTTGATGCCTTTGGCAACGCCTGTTGTTGCTGAAAAGGTTGCCATTGCTGTGATGAAAACGATTGAAAGAATAGTCACAGTCTGTGATTTTTCAGCCAATAGGCCAAGTGAAATCAAGCCTGAACCAATTTGCTCAACACCGAGTCCTAGTGTCGTGGCGATACCAAAAATGGTGCCAAAAACAGCGAGGATATCAACAGTATGACCAATAGGACCGTAAATTCGATCACCGATCAGTGGGTAAAGCGCTGAACGCATAGATAGCGGTAACCCTTTGCGGTAAGCAAAGTATGCGAGTGATAAACCCACAATAGCGTACATCGCCCAAGCTGTTGCACCCCAATGGAATACGGTCAGTAATAATCCGCCAGTTGCCGCTTCTGCGACTAAATCATTCGGTATTGGAAAGCCTTCATCACCCGGCATTAAACCACTGGCAAGTGCTGTTTGTTTTGCTTCAAAGAAAGTGGCGACAGCGGCTTTGACTTCGGTGCTCATGAACGGGTTACCACCGCTCCAGCCACTGGCAAAGTGTATCATTGGCTCAGACATAGAGAAGAACAACATGCCCGCACCTGTGCCGCAACCAAATAACATTGAAAACCAAGCAAAGTTACTAAATTCAGGGCGGTCAGAGTCTTTACCTAAGCGAATTTTACCCCATTTAGAGCAGCTAACACCGATACAGACGATAAATGCCATTATCATCACTAAAATGTAATACCAGCCTAAGGTTTGCTCTATCCAGCTCTTGATCCCTAAGAATTGACTGTTAGCGGTTTTTCCTAGAATAACAGTATATAAAATAAAGATAGTGATCATAGCGATCGCCGTAATGCCTAAAGTGGCATTGAGGCCTTTGAGAATGCCGCGTTTTTCAATCAGCCCATCGAGCTCTTTTTCATTAAACATAAATGTTCCTTGTTCCTTATTCTTTGTTGTTTTTGTTATGGTTTAGGTGTTTTTTTAGGTAGTTGTTCTCTTTTATGGTTTAAATTGAACGTGCCCACGTATATTCAATTGGATGAGATTCTCAGTTTCTAATTTGCAGAGTAAGCGGTGAATGCTGGGTTTAGGTATACCCAGCGGGAGAGCTAAGTCAGCGGGCGACAGCGGGCGCTGAGAATTTGAGAGCGTCTCTTTAATCTCTATAACTCGTGTGATCGAAGAGCCTTTTTCTTTGCCGACGTTGCTCATTATGCTCTATCCTTATTGAATAATAGGCCAGCCCACAACAGTGGACTGACTCATCGCTATTTAGCTAGGGAAAGAAAAACTAGCACCCTCGCGTACACCCGCCGAAGGCCAGCGTTGAGTGATCGTTTTACGCTTAGTGTAAAAACGAACAGCGTCAGGTCCGTAAGCATGCAAATCACCAAAGAGTGAACGCTTCCAACCGCCAAAACTATGGTAGGCAACGGGCACTGGTAGTGGAACATTAATACCCACCATGCCTACTTGAATGTTGTCAGAGAAGTAACGCGCAGCTTCACCATCACGGGTGAAAATACAAGTGCCATTTCCGTATTCGTGATCGTTGATTAGTTGCATTGCCTGATCCATGCTGTCAACGCGAACGACTTGTAATACAGGGCCAAATATTTCCTCTTTATAGCTCGTCATATCATTGGTAACACCGTCTATGAGTGTTGCTCCCACAAAGAAACCGTTCTCGAAACCTGCCACTTGTGGTGCACGGCCGTCGACGACAACTTTAGCGCCGTCTTGCTCGGCACTATCGATGTAGCCTTCTACTTTCTGTTGATGAGCACGGGTGATAACCGGACCAAAATCATTACTGCTATCGCTGTGAGCACCAACTTTCAGGTTCTTCATAGCAACACGCATTTTGCTGACTAAACTATCAGCGGCAGCATCGCCTACGGCAACGGCAACAGAAAGTGCCATACAACGCTCGCCTGATGAGCCAAAAGCAGCCCCTAATAGCTGGTTGACTGCGTTGTCCATATCAGCATCTGGCATAACAATCGCGTGATTTTTAGCGCCACCTAATGCCTGGCAGCGTTTGCCATTGGCATTAGCGGTTGAGTAAATGTATTGCGCAATTGGCGTAGAGCCTACAAAGCTCACGGCTTTAACACGCTCATCAGACAACAGCACATCGACAGCAATTTTATCGCCGTTAACAACGTTCATAACACCTTTAGGTAGGCCCGCTTCTTCAAGTAACTGGGCAATAAATAAAGTCGAAGTTGGATCGCGCTCAGAAGGCTTTAAGATAAAAGTGTTACCGCAAGCGATGGCCATTGGGTACATCCATAAAGGCACCATAGCAGGGAAGTTAAACGGGGTTATTCCCGTAACGACACCTAATGGTTGGAATTCACTCCAAGAATCAATGTTAGGGCCAACATTTTTACTGTGCTCGCCTTTTAAATGTTCAGCCACGCCACACGCGTATTCAACACATTCAATACCACGCTGTAACTCTCCCGCTGCATCATGAGAGATCTTGCCGTGTTCTTCGCCTATCAACCTGCAGATTTCATCAGCGTTTTGCTCAAGCAGTTGCTTGAAACGAAACATGACAGCAGCACGCTTGCCAACAGGTAGGTTTCTCCAAGCTGGGAATGCCGCTTGTGCTGCACTAATTGCATCTTCCACTGTAGTCGCTGAGGCGATAGCAACTTGCTTGCTGGGCTCGCCCGTTGATGGGTTATAGACGTCTTGAGTACGGCTAGCATCACTGCGTATTTCGCCGTTGATGAGATGACCTATGATTTGCATGTTAACTCCACATTAAATTTTTGTTGTCTGTTTTATAGTTGCTGCCAGAGCGAGCGATAAATTGTCATAATTTCATTCTCACTGGGTTCAATCGGGTTGTTAGCGGGGGAGCCTGATGCTAATGCTTGCTTTGCCATAGTTGGTAATAGCTCCATAAATAGCGCCCTATCGGCACCAAACTCTTCTAGCGTTGGCACTTGTAATTCATCATTGAGAGCACGTAATTCTATGAGTAATTTTTGGTTGGCTTGATCATGACTATCTAGTTCACTGGCAATACCCATCGCTCTAGCACAATCTGCATAGCGCTCAATTGCATGCGGTATAGAAAACTCTGTCACAGCGGGCAGTAACATAGCATTAGAAAGGCCGTGGGGAACGTGAAAGGCTGCGCCAATGGGACGGCTCATACCATGTACTAAAGCAACCGATGCATTAGAAAAAGCAATACCTGCTAAAGTAGAGCCGAGCATCATGGCTTCGCGTGATTGTTTATTGGCGCCATCGTGATAAGCACCGCGCAAATTAGGACCTATTAACCGCATGGCGGCTAGTGCTTGTGAGTCACTGTATGCGTTGGCTTTTTTACTGACGTAAGCTTCCATTGCATGAGTCAGTGCATCGATGCCTGTATCAGCGGTAGTGCGAGCGGGAAGCGAGAGGGTAAGTGAAAAATCAACCAAGGCAGCAACAGGCATAAATCCGACACCTGCGCAGAGCATTTTTTCATCGGTAGTTTCATCGGTGATAATGGTAAAGCGTGTTACTTCAGAACCCGTACCAGCAGTCGTAGGGATGGCAATAATGGGTAAGCCTGATTCGTTGACAATACGTGGGAATTTATAATCGCGCATTTTCCCACCGAGTTTTCCTAAAATACCGATAGCCTTGGCGCTGTCAATTGGGCTGCCACCACCGAGTGCAATGATACTATCGTAATTGCCACTGCGAATTTTCTCTACACCCGCTTGAATGGATGCAACGGTAGGTTCAGGAAGGGTGTCATCAAATATATCTGCGCTAATGCTGCCCTGCGCTAAAGTTGCTTGTAAATTGCCAGCATAGTTCAATTGGACCATCATTTTGTCGGTAATGATCAGTGGTCGGCGACAATCTAAGCTGAACAAAACGTCAACAATCGCGTTACTTGCGCCTTCTCCCACTTGCATTATTCTCGGTAAAATAACATTTGATGACATTGTGCTTTCTCCAGTGTTGTATAAATCGATACAATTCGTATTGTTATATATAGATAAATATAAATAAATGTAAAAAAAACACCTCTATGACCCTGTTTAATTTATGGCTAGCGTTATCGCTGCTCCCCAGCGCCTGATTCTGCCACTCATAAAAAAAAGGAGGGCTTAGGCCATTTTTTTTTCGTTGGTGCGAGTGAATCGCTGAGCTTAATATCGCCGCAATAAATATTACAAAAAATAGTAATGCGATAAAGAAACCATTGATGAATGATGCATCCCTAGCATGTGTGACTTATTGATTGGTGCGCTAAGTTAAGTGTGAGGTGAACATGCAAGCAGAAGACAACCGCCCTTTACTGGGTATCACAGTAGTCGATTTCTCTCAGCAGATAGCGGGCCCAGCAGTGGCGATGACGCTCGCGGATTTTGGTGCCACCGTTGTTCGTATCGATCCTCCTAATGGACCTACTTGGCAACATGATGCTAATCATGTGTTGCAACGTAATAAGCATTGTTTGAGATTAGATTTGAAAACTGCGCAAGGTTTAGCGCAAGCACTACTGTTAATAGATCAATCTGACATTGTATTAGAGAGTTTTAGACCGGGCGTTATGCAGCGCCTCGGGATAGATTTCGCTAAAATTCGTGAACAAAGACCGCAACTTATTACGCTTTCTATGCCTGGTTTTGCCAGTAACGATTTACTCAGAAGTCAGTGGAAAGCCACAGAAGCTGTGGTCGCTGCGACTTCTGGTGCATTCACTGATATGGGCTATAACCGTGTTTTAATGGGTTTGAATCCTAGCTTTTCGCCATTGCCGTTAGGGTCATCTTACGCGACATCTCTTGGTGCCAGTGCGGCTGTCTTTGCGTTGTATCACCGCGAGAAAACCGGTAATGGAGATCATATAGAAGTCCCTATTTCGGCGGCTTTAATGGAGGGGCTCTCGTATAACTCTTGTTTGATTGAAAACTTACCAGAGCGGTACGTCACTATGCGTGAGCAAGAAATAAAGCGCCGCAGGGACAGTGGACTACCACTTGATGTGAGCTACCAAAACTTACAGAGTTACCTAGATCCGTTTTATCGCACTTACGAGTGCAGTGATGGGCGTTTTTTCTACTGTGTCTGTCCATCACATCGCAATCACGCCACGCGCGCTTTAACAGTACTGGGGGTTTATGATGAGTTGATTGAAATGGGTCTTCCTGAAGTGGATGATTTACATCAACCTGTGACTCAATGGACTGGCGAGACTTCAATTGGTGTTTACCCATTACCCAAGAAGTGGGCGGATATTATTAGCGAGAAAATGAAGCGTGCCTTTTTAACAAAAACTTCCACACAGTGGGGAAGAATTTTTGGTGTAGAGAAAATTCCAGGTGCGCCACATCGCACCACACAAGAATGGATTCACTCGGCGCACAGCAAAATTAGTGGGCTTTCCCTTGAAGTGCAAACGCAAGAACATGGCATTATGTTACAGCCAGGTCCCATCGCGTGGTTGGAGGAGTGTGCCGATGCGATGTTAGCGCCAAAAGCGGCTGTTAATGTCAGCTTTATTCAAAGCTTAACTTTGCTAGAAGAAGTAAAGTCTGCACATGTCACTCATCGGCCCGCTGCTAACTCCCAAGCAGCGGATAGTGGGTTATGGTTAGAAGGTATTAAAGTACTTGATTTGACGAACGTAATTGCGGGTCCGCATTCTTGCGCATTTCTAACGCGCTTTGGGGCTAAGGTCACTAAACTTGATCCCGTTAAGCCTTTGTATGATCCAATGATAGGTATTATCTATTCGTTCCAAACGGATTTGGGTAAGCGAAAAATCCTAGCGGATATTAATACGCAAAAAGGGCGTGAAATATTTAAGGCACTGATACGCAGTGTCGATATTGTGGTGATTAATGCGCCGCAGCGTCAGTTAAAACCTTTAGGTTTAGATAGAGAAACATTACAGGACGTTAATCCCGGTGTATTGTTCTGTCGTTTAGACTGTTTAGGTGGGCCGAGAGTGGGACCAAAATCTGATTACATAGGTTATGACGATATCATCCAATCGAACAGTGGCATCATGACCCGCTTTGGTGGTGAGAAAACCCCTGAAGAGCACGCGCATATCGGTACTTTAGATGTGAACTGCGGCTTTGCTGCTGGCATGGCAATGGGCTTATCGCTCTATCATAAATTGCGCACAGGTGAGGCAACGACGGCTCGTACCTCCTTAGCTGCAGTGACTAATTTAGCGCAAATACCCTTTGCCTTTGACTACCGAGGGCGACAAGCGTCCAAAGAACCTTCTGGGCGAGGCTCTCTGGGTTACAGTGCGTTATCTCATTTTTATCATTGCCTACAGGGCTGGATTTATCTAGATAGCGATGAGACAGAAATTGCAAAGCTGGCATGCGTGAGTGGACTTGAAGACATTGCCACTTGTGAGGATATGGGTGTTTATTTAACAACAGTGTTCAAGCGTCGCAGCGCCAGTGTGTGGGAGCAATCACTGCAGAGCGCGGGTGTTGCAGCGGCACAAACGCAATCAATTGTGCAGCTGCGTGATAAGTATGCACGTATTGCCGATGGTAAAGTGGGTATGGATGGCGGATCTTACGCTTTCTCTATTGATAGTGAGCATCCAAGCGGCCACTGTGTGACACGTGTTGATCACTATTCCATTAGACCCAGTAGAGGTCGGATCATGGCAGTGACAGCCAGCGAGAAGTTTGGTCATTCCAGCAGGGAGATACTCGAAGAAATAGGCTATAGCCATAGTCAAATTGATAATTTAATTGCAGAAAATGTTGTCGCTACCGGTTGGAGCGGCGAATATTTACCGAGTTAAAAGCT
>Ga0209395_1006209_pt1 | contig 13045 bp, 12 predicted proteins | sample GOMGulsemesocosm_3_FD_184635 | JGI IMG/M metagenome (GOLD analysis project Ga0209395, IMG submission 184635) | Methane-oxidizing microbial communities from mesocosms in the Gulf of Mexico - GOM9D Gulf of Mexico (SPAdes) (version 2) | ecosystem: Environmental > Aquatic > Marine > Cold seeps... | reverse complement strand
CTTTGAAATACCAACCTATGATGCTCCCATTAAAGATCCAAATACCCCTGATTGGGTACAGCATATTGCTTTTGAAATTGAATCCTATGAAGAACTGGTTCAAACAAAAGATAAATGGGTAAAAGCAGGCCTTGAAGTTGTTGGACCTACGAATCATGGTTTGTTTAAATCTATTTATGTCTTTGATCCAGATGGTCACCGTTTGGAATTAAGTGTAAATGTAGGAAGCAAAGAAGAAGCTGCTCTGGCTATGAAAAAAATGGATGAAGTTAAATGGGCTATGTTAGAAGAATGGTCTGTAACCAAAAGAGCACCAGAACATGCAAAATGGTTACATAAAGATGAATTTGAAAGTAAATAAATGAAATTAGCCACGTTAAAAAACAATACAAGAGATGGACTTTTAGTAGTCGTTAATAAAGCTTTGACTTCTTATGTAGAAGTTAATAATATAGCAGCTACTTTACAAGAAGCATTAGATTCTTGGGAAAAAGTTAAGCCTCTTTTAGAAACAGTGTATAAACTCCTTAATAATAATGAGTTAATAGATGCAAAAGTTTTTAAACAAGAGACTTGCGAATCTCCTCTTCCTAGAGCCTATGCTTGGTTGGATGGTTCTGCTTATGTGAATCATGTTGAATTAACCAGAAAAGCAAGAGGAGCTAGTATTCCTAGCTCTTTTTATGAAGACCCTTTGATGTATCAAGGAGGTTCTGATACTTTTTTAGGCCCAAGAGAAGATATTTGTTTAGAAAATGAAGCTTATGGTATTGATTTTGAAGCAGAAGTGGCAGTTATTACGAACGATGTGCCTATGTCTTGTAAAGAAGAAGATGCCTCTTCACATATTGTATTGCTTATGTTAATTAATGATGTAAGTTTACGTAATTTAATTCCTGATGAATTAGCAAAAGGTATTGGTTTTATTCAATCCAAATCTTCTTGCACTTTTTCTCCTGTTTGTGTAACCCCAGATGAATTAGGAAATGCTTGGGAAAATAATAAAGTAGCTTTGAGTATTGATGTTTTTTACAATGAAGTTTTATTTGGAAATCCCTTGTGCAATGTAGATATGACTTTTTCTTTCTCGAAACTTGTTTCTCATGCAGCTAAAACAAGACACTTAAGTGCTGGAACTATTATTGGTTCTGGAACGGTTTCTAATAAGTTAAATGGCAAAGAAGGCAAAAGTATAGAAGAGGGCGGAAGAGGTTACTCTTGTATCGCAGAAAAACGTATGGTAGAAAAAATACAAGATGGAAAAATCACCAGCGAATTTATGAAGTTTAATGACAGTATTAAAATCTTAATGAATGATGAAGATGGTAATAGTATTTTTGGAGAAATAAATCAACGCGTAAGACAGTATAAAAAGTAGAAGGAAGAATATGGAAGAATTTTTAAGCCTAAATCCAAAAGATGAAGCACCTATTGATGTGTATAATTATTTAGTAAGCGCAGTAGCTCCTAGACCTATTGCATTTGCTAGTACTATTTCAAAAGAAGGGCAGGTTAATCTCTCTCCTTTTAGTTTCTTTAATGTCATTTCTGCCAATCCTCCTATGTTAATCTTCTCCCCTGTAAACAGAGGAAAAGATGGATCTAAAAAAGATACCTTACTTAATATAGAAGAAACAAAAGAAGTTGTAATTAATATCGTTAATTATGAGATGGTGCAACAAATGTCTTTAAGCAGTGCGGATTATCCAAGGGATATAAATGAATTTGAAAAAGCTGGTTTTACTATGCTTGAATCAGAAAAAATCAAAGCCTTTAGAGTAAAAGAAGCCCCCGTTCAATTTGAATGTACAGTAAAAGATATTATTACTATTGCTCCTAATGGAGGGGCAGGTAATATTATTATTTGTGAAATAGTAAAGATGCACTTTAATAAAAACATTTTAACACCTAAAAACAGAATAGATCCTTATAAAATAGATTTAGTTGCACGTGCTGGAGGTAATTTTTACTCAAGGGCACAAACAGGTTACTTTGAAATAGCAAAACCTTTTGCAGCCTTAGGTATTGGCTTTGATAATCTTCCTAAAGAGATATTAAACAGCAAAATTTTAAGTGGAAATGATTTAGGAAAACTAGCAAGTGTAGAAACTTTGCCAAATGAAGAAGAAATAAAAGACTTTAAAAACAATATAAAAAGTGATAGAAATAGCCATGAATTAGCAAAAGCGTATTTAGAAAAAGATGAAATAATGAAGGCTTGGCTGATTTTATTATAAAAATAAAAACAAAGGAAAAACAGTGAATTTTAATAGTGTATTAGATAATTGTAAAACATATGAAGCTGGTAAACCCATTGAATTATTAGTAAGAGAATATGGAATAAAAGCCCAAGATGTTATTAAATTAGCAAGTAACGAAAATCCTTATGGAACTTCTCCAAAGGTGGTTAAAAAACTACAAGAATTAAGTGCAAGTGTATTTATGTATCCTGATGATTCTATGTATGAACTAAAAGAAGCTTTAGCTTCTAAGTATGATGTTCAAAAAGAAAATATTGTAATAGGTTCTGGAAGTGATCAGTTATTAAACTTTTGTGTAAAAGCAAAATGTAATGAAAACTCAAAAATGTTAATGAGTAAAACAACTTTTGCTTTGTATGAAATCTATGGAAAACAAGTAGGGTGTAAAATTCTTAAAACCAAAGACGATGAGCATAATTTAGAACAATTTTTAGATGTTTATAAAAAAGAAGGGGCAGATATTATCTTTTTATGTTTACCTAATAATCCTTTAGGTGAGTGTTTGGATAAAAAAGATGTCTACAATTTTTTAAATGAAATAGATTCTAATACTTTGGTAATAGTAGATGGTGCTTATCAAGAATATGCTTCTTATAAAGATAAAAATAAAGCAATTAATCCCAAGGATTTAATATCTACTTATGCTAACTGTATTTATTTAGGAACCTTTTCTAAAGCATATTCTTTGGGTGGACTAAGAGTTGGTTATGGAATTGCAAGTAAAGAAATTATATCTTATTTGCATAAATTAAGACCGCCTTTTAATATTACAAATTTATCCTTAGCAGGAGCAATTGAAGCGTTAAAAGATGAAGACTTTGTAAGTGCTTGTATTGTTAAAAACTTTGAAGAAATGAAACGATACGAAGAATATGCAAAAGAAAAAGGTTTTTCTTTTATTGAATCTTATACCAATTTTATTACCTTAAAATTTGATGCTTTATATGTGGCTTCAAAAGTAGCAGATGCTTTATTGAAAAAAGGAATTATTATTCGAGACTTATCTCCTTATTCTTTAAATGCAATACGAATTACTATAGGAACAAAAGAACAAAACACAAGAGTATTTGAAGTCTTAGATGAGATTTTACCTTCGTGTAAATAAATTCTAGGGTTCTTTTTTGGCTAAAGAGGACCTTAATAAAAAAAGGAATGAGATGAAAGGAAATACTAAATATACATCCCATATACTGGATGAAAAGGGTTATATTTCATGGAGCAAAGAAGAGAATAAGACTTGGTCTTTGTTAATTAAAAGACAAATGAAATGTATCAAAGGCAAAGCGTGTGATGAATTTATTGAAGGCTTAGATAAATTGAATTTACCAATGGATAAAATACCACAGCTAAAAGATGTAAGTGCTGTGATGTATGAAAATACAGGTTGGGTTTGTGAAGCAGTACCTGCCCTTATTAGTTTTGATAAATTTTTTGAACTTTTGGCGAATAAGAAATTTCCAGTGGCTACTTTTATTCGTAGAAAAGAGGATTTTGATTATTTAACAGAACCAGATATTTTTCATGAAATTTTTGGCCACTGTGGAATGCTTACGAATAAAGCTTTTGCAGAATTTACACATAAATTTGGTGTTTTAGGACTTGGGGCATCAAAAGAGGATAGAGTCTATTTAGCTAGGTTGTATTGGTTTACAATTGAGTTTGGTTTGATGAAAAAAAATGATGAAATTAAAATATATGGTGGAGGGATTTTATCAAGTCCCAAAGAAACCTTACACATTTATAATCATGAATCTAAGATTTATGATTTAGAAGTTATAGACGTCTTTAGAACGCCATATCGAATTGATATTATTCAACCTATTTATCATGCTATTTCTAGTATTGATGATTTGTTTGATATTTCAAATATGGATTTAATGTCTTTAGTTCAAAAAGCTAAAAAGCTTGGTTTATATAAAGCTCTTTATGCTCCCAAAAATAACATAGCAAGTTAAAGGAAAAAAATGTCTGAATTAAGTATACAAAAATGTGAGGCCTGCAATGCAGATGCACCTAAAGTAAGTGATGAAGAATTGGCAAGTCTAATGAAAATGATTCCTACATGGACTCCTATTGTTGTTGATAATGTTATGCAATTACAAAGAGTATATGACTTTAAAAACTTTAAAGAAGCACTTGCTTTTACTAATAAAGTAGGGGTATTGGCTGAAAAAGAGTTTCATCATCCTGGTATTTTAACAGAATGGGGAAAAGTAACGGTCACGTATTGGACCCATGCGATAAAAGGCTTGCACAAAAATGATTTTATATGTGCGGCTAAAACAGAAGACTTATTAATCAAATAATTATTAGTATAAAACGCTCACTATAAATGTGAGTGTATTTTACATTTAAAATATTTTTTCTTAAAAATAAGAGAATATTTTAATGTCCAAAATAAAACAAAATAATAAAAATCAAGGAATGACAAATGAATAAATTTACGAGAATTGGTTTTATTCTTGCAGCTGCTGGCTCAGCTGTAGGACTAGGAAATATATGGAAATTCCCTTATGTGACAGGAGAATTTGGAGGAGGAGCATTTGTTATAGTATATTTATTAGCAATTGTTTTTATTGGCTTAGGTGTATTTATTGCTGAGTCTTTAATGGGACAACATACAGAATCCGATGTTTCTTCTGCATTTGTAAAAATGTCAAAATCAAACAACCCAAATTGGAAGTATGCTGGATTTATGATACTTGCAGGTATGTTGATTCTGTCTTTTTATTCAGTAGTTTTAGGATGGATATTAAATTATGTAGTGGCATCTTTTTCTTCTTTGCCTACGCAATCAAGTGTTGCTGGGGCTACTTTTGGTGCTTTAACAAAAGATGTAGGAACACAGATTTTTTACCATACCTTAATTGCAGGAACAGTTATTTTTATAGTATTAAAAGGAATTAAAGAGGGAATAGAAAAAGTAAATTTAATTTTGATGCCCTTATTAGCGGTAATTTTATTTGGATTATTACTTTATGCTATTTCTTTGGATTCTTTTTCAACAGCCATTTCTTTTATGTTTGTTGCAGATTGGAGTAAGATTGATGAACATGCACTTTTAGCAGCTCTTGGGCAGGCCTTTTTTACTTTATCTTTAGCAACAGGTACTATGTTAACCTATTCTGCCTCACTTCCTAAAGATGCTAACTTTGTAAAAACATCGTTTACGGTTGCTTTTATTGATACCATGGTAGCTATTATTTCAGGGCTTATCATCTTTACGTTCTTGTTTGAAGCAGGGGCTCCAAGTGCTGCTGGACCTGGTTTAGTATTTATTTCTTTACCTGTTATTTTCTCAGGTTGGGGACTGCTAGGACAAATTATTGCTGTTTCATTTTTTATTGCTTTGGTTTTTGCTGGAATTACTTCTGCTGTTTCAATGATAGAACCAGCACTCTTGTTCTTTACAGAGCGTTTTAAAATGACACGACAAAAAGCAACTATTTTATGTGGGAGTATTTTTTACTCTTTTGGAATTATCGCTTTATTATCGATGTCAGATGCATGGGGAGAGAGCTTGACTTTCTTTGGTAAGAATGCTTTTGATTGGATGGATTTCATTTCTTCTTCTATCTTAATGCCTTTAGGTGCAATTGTAACGTGTATTTTTATTGGTTTTTTTGTAGATAAAAATATGTTGGAAGAAAAGTTTGTAAAACATACCTCTTTGTTGGTATTTAAGATTTGGTATACTTTAGTTAAATACATTATACCTTTTGCGGTAATGCTATTATTTATTAATAAACTTGGATTAATCTAGGTTTTAAACAGAACAGTTTGACTAAGAAGGAGCGCTAAAGGTGCTCCTTTTTTTATGTAAAATTTCCTATCTTTATAAATAATTAACAATAAATTAACAAGTTTTTACTATCATTCTTCAAAATTTTTGGAGAAAATATGCAAAATAATTATACAAAACACTTACATAAATGGATGTGGAAGTGGCACTTTATAGCGGGTGTAATTTTGATGCCTGTCATTTTATTTTTAATTATAACAGGAACACTTTATTTATTTAAAAAAATATACGAAGATTATAGTTTTGCAAGTATGCAAAAAGTTCAGCCCAAAGCTATTGTTTTATCCTATGAAAAACAACGAGACATAGTGGAAAAACATACAGGAAAAAAAGTCTCTTTTCTAATAGTTTCAAAAGATGAAAATAAAGCGACTGCTTTTGAAATAGGAAAATGGAGTAAAAAAACAACTGTTTATATTAATCAATATACAGGAGAAATCCAAGGAAGCGTAAAAGTAAAAGATACCTTGATGCATAAAATTAAAAAATTGCATGGAAATCTTCTTCTTGGTTATTATGGTGAAAAAGCGGTTGAAATTACTGCTTCTTGGATGGTAATTTTAATATTAACGGGTTTATATATATGGTGGCCACAAAAAGGTTGGAAATTAAAGGGTTTATTTTTAATACGCACGCAAGCTGGAAAACGTATCTTTTATAGAGACTTACATGCAGTAAGTGCTTTTTGGTTGAGTATTTTTATGCTTATAACACTTGCCGGAGGGCTTCCTTGGACCAGTGTTTGGGGTGAAGGTTTTAAAACAGTACAAAAAATAACAAATTCTGGCTATCCAAAAGATTATTCTGGAAAGAAATTAAAATCTATTAATAAAGAAAATACAACAATTTCTTTAGATGAAATGGCAAAGCTTACAAAAACTCTAAAACTTGAAGGTAGGGTAAGTTTGAGTATTCCAAAAAACGAGGAAGCTGTATATACTATTAAAAATAAAGCACAAGATTTATATGATCAAAAAGTATACCACTATGACCAGTACTCAAAAACACTTATAAAATCTTTTACCTGGAATGATGTGGGTTCTATGATGCAAAGTAGGCAGTGGTTAATGCGTTTTCACCAAGGTTTATTCGGACTTTGGAATTGGGTTTTAATGTTAGTTGTTTCTTTATTATTCTTTTTATCTGGTATTGCTGGAATTGTTTCTTATTATTTAAGAAAAGCGAAAAATGATTTTTCAATTCCTGCTGTGCCTATACAATTTAAAGTAGGCAAGGGAATTATCGTCATTCTTCTATTTTTATGTGTATTCTTTCCATTATTTGGTATGAGTGTTTTGTTAATTGTAATTTTTGAGTTCTTAAAAAAATATTTATTTCAAAGAAAAAAGTAAATCATTTTAAATCTTTCATTTGATATTTTAGTAGCTATATTATTAATCATAAAGTTGATTATAATGGGCTGCTTCAAGTGATAAGAATTCAAAAGTGAGTGCTTGTTTTAATTTGTGATAATTGTTAAATAAAATAATGCTAAAAACATAGCATTATTTTTTATAAATCAATAAAAAATCTGTTTTTCTCTAAATATACTATGTCGTCTTTTATCACAAGTACAAACAATAACAAGATGATAAATACAAATAATAAAAATGAAAAAAAAGAGAGGATGATGTCTTTCATGATTTGACCTTTTGTAAAAGATTCCTTAGCTCTATTAATTAAGACGAAATATTTGTAAAAAACGGACATATTAATATGAAATTTTTCAAAAGTTGATACCCCTAAATCAAAATACTAACTAATTTTAAATGAAAAAAATACTGACACAAAAATATTAAAAGAATCTCAATATTAATAAAATATACAAAACTTGACAAATAAATAAACATATGTTAATATCTTCATATGTAAAAAATACCATATGAAGGAATACTATGAAAAAAACATTTAAAGCGCAGAACATCTCTTGTAAGAATTGTGCAAATTTAATTAAAGGCTCACTGGAAGACGACTTTGGAGAGATTAGCGTTAATTTAGAAACTAATCCCAAAGAAGTTACGCTTGATATTGAAGCTTCAAAAGAAGAAGAATTTAAAAGTGAAATGAAAGATATTGGTTTTGAAATTATAGAAGATTAAGATGAGTGAAGATACAAAACTTCTTCGCTCTTGTTGCGAAGATGAGTCTTACTTAGAAGAGATTCAAAACTCACTACCAAAAGAAGAAGAACTTCCTTCAATTACTTGTGTGTTTAAAGCCTTGAGTGATCCTATAAGAGTCAAAATACTCTATGCTTTGCTTAATTATGAAATTTGCGTAGGTGAAATGGTAAGAGTGCTTGATTTACCCCAGTCTCATGTCTCTCATCAACTTAAAATTTTAAGAGAAAAAAACATTGTCACTTTTAGAAAACATAAAAAAATGTCTTTTTATCGTATATGCAATAAAGACATCAAAAGTTTATTAGAGACTGTTTTAAAAAGTAGCGCTGACAAAGGATAAAAATGAAAAAAGAAAACATTAAATTAAATATATCGGGTATGACTTGTGTTAATTGCAGTAATGGAATTAAAAAAGTTACTTCTAAAATGAAAGGCCTTATTAGCTCAGAAGTTAGTTTTGCGAATAATTCTGGTGAATTTGTTGTTGATAGCGAGCTTTTAGATAAATTTAAACTCATACAAAAGATAAAATCTCTTGGATATGATGTCGTTGAAAATTTACATGCGCTAGAAGTTAATAAAGAAAAAGCCTATGTAAACTTACGAAACATGTTTATTTTCTCTTTTATTTTAACAGCCGCTATGTTTTATTTAATGTTTAGACCCCTAGGCGATAATACACAAACAATCGTTTTTGTTTTAGCTACTTTTGTACAGTTCCTTGCAGGAGGGCATTTTTATGTGCTTTCTTATCAGGCCTTAAGTCATAAGAACTATGATATGAATGTTCTTGTAGCACTAGGTACTTCTGCTGCGTATTTTTATTCTGCTTTTGTTGTTTTATTCTCTGAGCTGATTCCAGAAAACATGCGTTTTGTGTATTTTGATGGGGCCAGTGTTATTATTACTTTTGTATTATTGGGACGTTTATTAGAAGAGCGTTCACGTGCACGTGCCAGTGATTTTTTAAAAAACCTTATGGATTTAAGTCCTGTAAATGCTAACTTAATACAAGAAGATGGAAGTATTAAAGAAATAGCTGCAAAAGACTTACAAGTAAAAGATAAAGTATTAATAAAACAAGGTGAAAAAATATCTACAGATGCGCTTATTATTGAAGGAAATGCTCAAATTGATGCTTCTATGATTACAGGGGAGTCTTTAGCTGTATATAAAGAAGTAGGCGATGAAATTATTGCGGGAACTATTAATATACAAGGAACATTAAAAGTAGAGGTTTTAAAACGATCGTCCGATACACAACTTTCAAAAATCATTGAATTATTAGCCAAAGCTCAAAGCAAACAAATGCCTATTGCTAGGTTTGCTGATAAGGTAGCAAATATTTTTGTGCCTATTGTTATACTAATTTCCATATTGACTTTTATTTTGTGGTACTTTTTTGTAGGAGATACTTTAAGTGCAATACTTGCTAGTATTTCTGTACTTATTATTTCTTGTCCTTGTGCCCTTGGCCTTGCAACTCCTATAGCAATAGTAAGTTCCGTTGCAAAAGGAGCCAAAGAAGGAATATTAATTAAAAACCCTGAAGTCTTAGAAATAATAAAAGACATACACTATGCAGTATTTGATAAAACAGGTACGTTAACCAAAGGTGAAATAAGTATAAAAGAGATTCTAATTGATAAGGGGCATATAGAAGATATTGCTAGTATTGAGCTTTTAAGTGAGCATCCTATATCAAAAGCCATTGTTAAATATGCAAAAAACAATAATGTAAAAATGAATAAAAAAGTAGAAGATTTAAAAACGATTGCGGGAATGGGAATGGGCGCTAGAATAGAAGGAAAAGAAATCTTTATTGGAAATATGCCTTTAATGAAAGAAAATGAAATTGTAATTCCAAAAGAGAAAGAAGACTTTTATCATGAAACCTTGACAAAAGGAAACGGAGTTATTCTTTTAAGTGTTGATAAAATATGTATAGGGGTTATAAGCTTAGAAGATAAATTAAAAGAAGGTGCTCTTGAAGTAATAAGAGCATTAAAGAAAAGAAACATCAAACCTGTATTACTTACAGGGGATAATGAAATAACGGCTAAAAGTGTAGCAGGTATTTTAGGAATAGAAGAAGTATATGCACAAGTATTACCCAATGAAAAATATGAAATCATTAAAAAACTTCAAAAGAATGCAAAAGTGATGTTTATAGGGGATGGATTAAATGATTCTATTTCTATTAAACAAGCTGATATTGGTGTGACTTTAAATTCTGGTTCTGATATTACTAAAGATGCAGGTGATATTATATTAATGAATAATGATATTAAAATGGTAGAAAAAAGCATCGATTTGTCTTTTAAAACCATGAGAATTATAAAACAAAATCTATTTTGGGCCTTTTTTTACAATGCCTTAGGTATTCCTCTAGCTGCTGGTGTTTTATATCCATATTTTGGAATTTTATTAAGTCCTATGTATGCAGGTATGGCTATGAGCTTTTCTTCTGTTATTGTAGTATTAAATTCTTTGCGTTTAAAACTCTTATAAAAAAGTCTTGTTAAGACATGGTTAAGATAAAGTTCATAATGTATTAAAAGAAGCATGTGATAATTTTAAATCAAAAACATCTTAGGGTGTTTTAATTTAAGGATTAATTATGAATAAAAAAATTATTACAGGAATAGTACTTTCTACCATGTTAGCTTCAGGCTTATTTGCTTTTTCGCAAGATACAAAAGGTGAAGGACATAAAAAGAACTTTAAAAAACATCATAGTATGAATAAAGAGCATAAAATGCCATTTTTTTCAACATTAAAAAAGATATATTTAAGTGCTAAACAAAAAGAAGAGATTAAAAAAATCATGCATGAGAGTATGCAAAAGAAGCATTCTTTATTAGATGCTTTTACAAGTACTTCTTTTGATAAGAATAAATACCTTTCACTTATGAAAGCAAAAAAAGAAAATATGTTAGAATCAAAAGCAAATGTGATTGAAAAAGTATATGCTGTATTAAATAAACAACAAAAAGAAGAACTAAAAAAACGATTAGATGACAAAAAAGAAAGAATGTCTTCGCGTCATAATAAAAGGTTAAACAATGACAAAGATACTAATGGTTGAAGACGATAGTGAGTTAGCAGAAGTGTTAACTCAATATCTTTTAAAGTTTAATATAGAAGTGACAAATTTTGAAGATCCTTTTTTAGGGCTTAGTGCTTTAAAACTAAAAACCTATGATTTGGTGATTTTAGATTTGACTCTTCCTGGAATGGATGGTTTGGATGTATGTAAAGCTATTTTAGAACATCATGATATTCCTATTATTATTTCAAGTGCGAGAAGTGATATAAGTGATAAAGTGTCTGCTTTACAATTAGGAGCTGATGATTATTTACCAAAGCCTTATGATCCAAGAGAGTTAGAAATACGAATTAAAACCATTCTTAGGCGTTTTAATAAAAGCAATAAAACACATGATGAAAAAAAAACCTTTGTATTAGATGAAGAGAAAAAAACAATCAAAAAAAATAATCTTGCAATTAAATTAACTGCTGGGGAATATGAAGTACTGTCTTTGTTTTTAAAACGGGTGGATTTTATAATTTCGAGAGAAGACATATTTGAACATTCAAATTTATTAAATTCTGATTATGACAATGTTGGCTCTTTATCTGTTATAATAAACAGAATAAGACATAAAATTGAAGATGACAGTAAAAAGCCACAATATCTTCATACAATTCGAGGAATGGGGTATAAATTCACACAATGAACAGACAATCAATATTTTTTACAATAATAATTTCATTTATAATTTCACTGATACTTGTTACAAGCTCTTTTGTAATTCTTTTAATTAATGATTACAAAAATGAAAACCGTGAATTAAAGAAGCGTTATTTTCCAATAGCTCAAATGGTACTTGTAAGTCAAATGAAACATAATAAGCGTAGCGGATCTTCATTTTCTAATAAAAAGCGCATTAATTTCAAAGAAAATATAGAAGCAATGAATTTAGAGATTATTTCTAAAACAGGTACCCAAAATGCAATTACCTATAATCCAATGACAAAAGTTTTAGTTAAAAAGAATATAAAACATGGTCTTGTTCGTGTTATATCCTTAGACAGCACTTTGTATTTGTATATTAAAGATAGGGGTAAAACATTTTTATTAAAAGACAATAATGATGTTTTTGAAAATACAAGAATTTATTTAATCTTGGTTTTTGCTGTTATTTTTATTACCTTGATTGTTTCTTTTATTACAACCTTACGAAAACTTTATCCTTTAAAAATATTAAAAGATAAGGTAAAAATGTTGGGGGATGAGCACTTTGATTTTAAATGTTGTGATACGAATAAACTTGATGAGGTATCTGTTCTAGCCAAGGAATTTAAAAATGCGGCCGATAAATTAAAACAAATAAAAGACGCAAGAAATATTTTCATTAGAAATATTATGCATGAATTAAAAACACCTATTACTAAAGGAAAGTTTTTAAGCGAACTTGATAACAGCGAGGGTAATGATGAAAAAATGAAGAATGTTTTTAATCGTTTGGAATCCCTTATTAATGAGTTTTCTTCTATTGAAGAACTTATTTCTTCTACAAGTAATATTGAAAAAAATGACTATTTTTTAGCCGATGTTATTGACAATGCATCTGATATGCTTTTATTGGATGAAGATGTAATTATTAATAAATACTCTAATAAAAAACTCAATATAAACTTCAAACTTTTCTCAGTTGCTGTGAAAAACATATTGGACAATGCAATTAAATATTCAAACTCTTCAAGTGTACGCATTGAAACCAATGATGAAAATGAGATTTTATTTATTAATGATGGAAAAAAACTCCTTCATCCTTTAGAGGATTATTTTGAAC
>Ga0209395_1006208_pt1 | contig 13048 bp, 9 predicted proteins | sample GOMGulsemesocosm_3_FD_184635 | JGI IMG/M metagenome (GOLD analysis project Ga0209395, IMG submission 184635) | Methane-oxidizing microbial communities from mesocosms in the Gulf of Mexico - GOM9D Gulf of Mexico (SPAdes) (version 2) | ecosystem: Environmental > Aquatic > Marine > Cold seeps... | reverse complement strand
CATTCATTACAGCACTAGATTGCACTTGAGGTCTTTCTATCTTGCTATGGTGAACTTCAGCTTTTGAAAGAAGTAACTCAGATAATTCTAATAGTTTTTCATTCGAAATTTCTTTCCCTTGCGATTTCAAGTGTCGTTTTAGTCTCTTTGCAAGCATTCCACTCGCTTTATGCATTTCTGATTTATCCACCTTGATCTCAAACCCGATACTATTTTCATTAGCATCAAAATTTAATTGAGGCGTAGTGAATATAGATAAATCATCTTTGACGGAAAACTTACCAATTTGCTCATTTGCAAAGTTTCCAGTAAAAGGATTCGGTACACTCTTACTTTTCCCTACTAATCCATAATAATAGCGAGGCACTTGAAACTCGAAGCTATTTGCGAGTTTACCCTCAAATCCATCACCCATCGCACAATTACACGATTTACAGACATTTTTAACAGTAAGAGTACCGCCAATAAATTCAGGAATAACATGCTCCACAGAAAGTGGATTAGCTTTAGATATTTCTTTCTCACCGAGACATATGATGCAGGTAGTCAATCTCCCCTCCTGAGACTTAGCGTCTTGTATACGGAATTACACTTTAATTTTATTATCATAAACAGTACCAAATTTATCATTCATTACAAATAGATAATGAATAAGAGTTATCCATTATAAAATATATAACAAACTGGTATGAGCATATTTCGAGTGAGTTTCAACTCTAAGGAATGGGGGGGAATTTGGCTTGTAGTGATTATCCTAAGCCGTGATGGACAAAACCTTGATGAAATTATTGTTCTATCCGATACCCTCACTCCCATTAAGGATCGCATTCGTTATGTGTTCAATGATATTAACTTCTATATACAACTATAAATACTCAACTCCTATGAATAGTGAGTATCAAAAAAATCTTTTGCGTTCTTCCATTCTGTAGGAATCTCTGTCACATATCCTTCTGTGCTCAAGTCCTCTACGTGAACACTCATACTATCCACATCAAATAAAGTCAGTTTCTCATTCGCAAACCATTCTAATGACTGAAATTCACATGCTATTCGTAAAAACGACTGTTCACTAACTCGCCAAACTCCCTTCATCAAATCATTAGGGTCAATGCATAGTTGTAACGCATGCTGACCATCCATTAGAACGATAGCGTGAATTCCGATAGCACTAAATATTTCTTTCACAACGTTCATATCGATCAATACAACAAGATAAAGCTCTTCTTGAATAAAGCTTACCGAATTTTTCGCATCCATTGAAAGTGTAAATGGGTATAACGGTAACCAACTTTCATCAGGAGTTAGGCTGACAACTAGAGTTGATGAATTCATATATTTTTCAACTCTAGTTACAAGAGATTCACAATGCGAACTAGCCCAATTTGGGCTATATCCGATATATCTAATTCCCTTTTCTGGTTCAAAGGAACTAAATCCATTTTCTTTCGCATGATGCATAACATTATTAATTATTCGTTCATAGGTTATTTCTAACTCTTTGAGTGCTATTCGTCTTGTGTTTATTACTCCCCTGAAATTATTTGCGCCATCATTTTTATAGAAATCGAATAACACTTTTAGCTGCTCAAATTGACGGTCAGTACGAGCATTTCGGTTTGATGATGACTTAACCTCTATCAATACAGGTTCTTCATCATGAAGCGCACAAATATCTCCATGACGAATAATATTCGTCAGGTCTGATAACAATACTGGGACACCCATTCGAATACCACAAATTAATAGGCGGTATTCCTTACGAAACCCTGTTTTATCAGATAAGAAGCCTGCATCCTCTTTTACACTGTAATCAGAATCGTAATACAAGTGTTTCAAGCTATACTTTGAAAGATAAATAGCTGTAATCCCATCCCCAAAGCATCGCCAAATGAAAAGAAGGGATCGCAGTTCAATGAGACGAATGTCGATATTCTTAATCGCATTTTTTACTTCTTTTGACTTGCTTCTATCTAATCGAGCTCTAGATTTCCAAGCGCTTAATCGTTTTCGCGCTTTCTTTAATCGTCTAATACGCTTTTCAAGCTTTACAATCTGTCGGATGAGTAATTTTTGTAACTCCACAAGAGCGACAAGATTGTGTGGATTACACCTGATAACAGTTAAAAGCTGAGATGCATTCGTGAACCCATCTTGTTCCTTTGGAAATTTCAAAGGGTCTTCTCCTAAAATGTTCTCAATCGATTATAATTGTGTAGTGGTAAAGTCCATTTTTCCAACGCGTTAGAGTAGCAGTTCTAACGCACTTCGAGGTTTATAAAAATTATTTTGGAACCTTAAACGCTGTTATGCGTATTCCTAATCAACCTCTTTTAGCTTACAGATTACGGATGATATGGCTTTTGAAAAGCGAGGGATGTCGAGTACTTTGTCATAGTAATAAGACATATAGCTGTTAATTGAGTCCCTTTTGTCTTCAACAAACGTTGCTGTTATTGGATGTAAGCCTTCAGAGTATATTGGTTCTTGGTATTCATCGAATTGGTCAAGTGTGAGATCGAAAGCCTGACCATTTATCTCCAGCCACAAGTGATACTCAATGCCATGAACCGACTCGTTACGACCACGAATGACATCAATTTCTAATTCTGGAAATAGAAGGCTGGCATAATACCCAAAAAATACAGAGGTGTGCTCGCAACAGTTTTTGGGAAAGAGCTTAAAAAACGGCAACACTTCAGCTATTTCACTTACTTCGATAGCACTTCTAAAACTTCTTGCTAATTTAGTAACGTCTTCCATTTGACTCCATTCGCATAGACGTAATGCCCCCCATGAGATACTAGTTAGTTTAGCAGAATGCCAGAGCCATAATTAGTGTGTTAAACAACTTAAAACTAGAGGCTAGCTATAACAATAACATAATTTTCATTGGGATAGGGCGGTAATGTAATTTTGATAGATGCCAGAACTGTAGCATAAACAGAAGTAGAATGACGTTGTTGCTCAGCGGAAAGTCAGAAATTTAGAATAGGTAGAAACGCCCATGAAACGACTAAAATACCTGAATTGATAAAAATGTTAAAGTGCCAACTCAACTCCTAGAATTACCTCTAGGCTTTACCATAGGCAGATAACTAGGACAAAGCATATTCAAAGCTGCAACGATAGCAGCACAGTCAGCTTTCTCTGGCGCTTTAACAACCTTCATTGTAGGTCGCGTCCATCAAGCCAGACACAGGGTCTAGGTAATAAGCCTTTGATACTTCAATTACCCCTTTTAAAGGGTTTGTTGCTACTTCAGCACCACATTTTTGGAAACCAGTATCGTGTAAGGTTCTAAACTTGCCTTCGTCGTTTTCAGATAATCGCGCTAAGCACTCGCCCGCTAACCAACATTTACGAACTTAGTGGACTGAACCTCAATGTCAAATGAGTCGCTAAACGCAAATGTACCCGACACACAAAAAATGCGATGAACGCACCATCAGCTACAAAACTTTCTTTAAACTCATCAAATTCAAAGATAAGCTTAAACATGAGCTTCACTGCTATAACCATTGCGGCAGCAATACTGCGCCTTGAAAAGGAAAAATATAGCTATACCAGCTGCCAGCAACGTTAACACAATTCCGCACATGGCCCTGAAACCATCAGCCACAAGTTTAACCACCACGCCAACCCCCTTAATTACACTAACAAAAACCTATAAAAACACTACTAAGCGTTACTAAGCAGAAGCAGAAGTATAAAAATTTTAGACCCCACATTGCAAATTCATCTTCAACTAGTAAGGGCTGCCATTTTTCGACAATTCTCAGATTAGAACAATTATGTCACCAACCAACTCGCTTTTGTTATTGATATATCTAACTAAAAGCTTTGGGCCGAAATCCGTTAGCAAACGAGATTCTTCCGTTCCAATTCTTCATAAAGATTGAAACTATATTGTCTTAGTTTCAACCTTTAATGTTCAGCTCTAAATCTTTAATGTACGACGATACTTAGAGTTATTGCCTCAAAAGACACAGGTCACATGACTGAAAGTATTGCTAGGCAAGAACTCACCACTATCCTCTAATCTAAATTTCTTATTGGTAAATCCGGAAACTCAAAGTGTTGATCTAACTGAAGTGGCTTCGCCAATTTATTGATTAATTCTTTATTACTTAAAATTTCTTCTATTGTCGAAAATTTTTTCGCATTTGGAGAAAGGAAAATCACGGGGATCTCGACAAGAGACTCGAACAATAATGCTGTTCGATGGCGACCGTTGATAAACTGAATTTTTCCTTGATGGATGAAGAGTATTGGCGGTAAAAAAGCATTTTCAGCCTCAAACCAGCTTTCGTGATAGGCAGATACAATAGTCAAGGAATTACGACACTCAAAATCTTTTTGGTCTACGTACTCATAAAAATCATCACGATTTATGACAAAGTAGTTATCCCCATATTCTAAGCTATTACGATTATTTGAGATTGAAACTCTCATTTATTTCTCCAATTTACCTAACACCTTTAGCTGATTAAACATTAAAGTCTGGAATCCAATACGTTCCTTCAGAATAAGCTCTAAAGGGACACGTATCATTTTTTAAATGTATTGATGAAGCTACGTTGACAGCTTGTTTACACAAATCAATAAAGAAACTCGCTGGATATACAAGCTCCCATTGATTAGAAAAATTAATTCCTTTTTCGCTCAATGCACTAACTGTGGAGACTTCTTGATAAAAAGCGTATTCAGGAACATATTGCCCTATCTCTACACCTCGCCCTGGGTTTCGATATTCATGAACCACTGAATTTCTGTACAACCAAAGCAAGTACTCATGTTTTAGTTGGTGTGGCATTACCTTTCCAATTTTAATTGGTTTGTCGTCTTGTGTTGGCCAAAGTATCTGGATGTTTTTAATATCAATATCCGAACTAATCGGTTTATTATTACTCATCAGGCTATTTGAGATTGGAAACGATTTTTCGAATTCTTGCGTGGCAAATTCTTTAAGCTTATTTACGCTAGAAGGTAAATGTGGAGTGACTTCGAACAATCTTACTAAATGGAGCAAGCTAACCTTCTGGCTTTCAGGCCACCCTTTGCATAGACGCACAAGCGAAACGAAACGCTTACAATTAGAGATGATATCTGGAAACACACTTTTTGAAATCGAGTCAAATATAGAGCAACAAAGAATCTTTGAATGTACTTTTTGGTTAGCAAGGTTCTGTTTACACTCTGCAGTTTTGATTAAGTCCAAATAGTATTCTTCAAATCTATCTACTTTTTCAGATAACGTTTCTACATCATTCATTCTAATATCTTACCTATTTCTGGAGGGCGTGCAGTCCTATAAATTATTTTTTAGTTTTGTAAATTACGCATAAGTATGGCTATACATCTGAGTATATTGATATTAATTTCCAGCCACAAGATAACCCTGATTTTTTTAACAAATCGTGACAGCTTTTACCCAATTTACGCATAATAAAATGTATGGCTAATTAATACAGACATATTGTTAGTGAATAGTCGCTCTAAATTAATTTGGGGGAAATTAAACTTACATGTTATGACAAGGCCATTCGAACCTCAATATGACGTATTAACTGACGGCTAGATGAAGTCGAATTCTTACGTAACTTAAGAATTCTTAAAATGGATAAGAAAAGGTAAGAATGTTATGCCTAGGATGACCGACTAAATAGGTTCGATACTCGACGCTCAAGTAAACGATAACAATTAATTAAATAAGTCTAACTGTAATGATGAACCATCAGATACTTCGTTAAGCCCGATATGCACACCTAATAGCCTGGCAGCCTTTCCTTCGCCTCTTACCATCGCTTCTTCTAATAATGTATCAAACACCTCAGCATTGAACATTGAATGCTTTGATTCTTTCGTGGTTTGTACAAAGTCATTAAATTTAATTTTCACACCTAATTTTGAGATCGTTCGCGTTTCTAGATGTCTTTCAGAACGACTGACAAGCTCAGGAATAAGCTCCTCACGCATTAATTTCCTCAGCTGCTCAATATCACTAATATCTTGACTAAACGTTCTCTCAACCCCAATAGACTTACGTATACGGGTTGTTTCGATCTTGCGTTCATCAATACCCTGACAGCGATCCCACAGAACTTTACCGTAACGCCCTAAATACTGAACTAAGTGCTCTTCACTGGATTCCCTAATATCTTTCCCGGTAAATAACGCTAAATCATTTAATTTTTTTAATGTTACCTTTCCAACACCGGATACTTTACCAAGTTCCATTTTCTCAATGAATGAAATAACTTCATCAGGCGTAATTACATATTGCCCGTTTGGTTTGTTTTCATCAGATGCTATTTTGGCTAAAAATTTTATAGGAGCAATACCTGCAGATGCGGTGAGGCCAGTCTTTTTAAATATTTCATTGCGAATATCTTGCGCTATCAATGTGGCTGAGCCATGAAGAAGCTTACAGTCCGACACATCAAGGTATGCCTCATCAAGAGAAAGCGGTTCAATCAAATTTGTATACCGCTCGAAGATTTCTCGAATTTGCTGGCTAATCTCTTTATAAACTTCCATTCTCCCAGGAACGATTACCAGATCAGGACAAAGTCTCAAGGCATTAGCCGTTGCCATCGCAGAATGCACACCAAACTTACGCGCCTCATAATTGCAAGTAGCGATTACACCACGACGATCTGATTTACCACCAACTGCAACTGGTAATCCCTTTAAATTAGGATTGTCACGTACCTCAACGCTAACGTAAAACGCGTCCATATCGACGTGCACGACTTTCATTTTCAACTTACCTTCTATCAAAAACTCAAACCAATTTACTTTAATCAAAGTAAATTATTGGCTAGAAAATATTTAACTCGTCTGTATTTATAGTCAATATCATACTCTTTTTGATACGATTAATTACTGTGTAGCATCAACTATATCCAACAACTTAGGGCTATTAATAATTATGCCTTTTACTACATCTTTAATTTTCGTCTCAAATCGATGGGCATCTCTTTTAGCAGTAAATCCAGTGTATCCTTTACTGTTCTCGCCTCAAGTACTTCGACTGCTTCCCTTAGAGATTGAACATCATCTACAAGTTCGGCTTTCTTTTTAACTCGAACACCCGAATTTTTACTTCGTGACACCTGTTTCTTCTGTTCTTTTTCATGCAACTCTAGCAGCTCAGTGTTTACGTCACCAAAAAACGTTATCACATCACCACTGAATTTAGATGAATAAAATATACCGTGTGGGTTAATCCCTACTATCCCTGCAACTTCTGATTTTTTTATTTGGTATATTCCCTTTAGGGTTTTATTATCAGCAACCTTCCCGAAGCTTTTGATGCTCAGTTCCTTCTGCGCTTTAAGCTTTAAAATCGCATCCCAAGCCTTAAAGGTCGTATGTTCAATGTTTTCACTTACCCATTCAGGTCGGGTAACATCACTAGAGTCTGTCTCTTTTGAATCCTCGCTATCACCAAGTCCATCAAGGAACTCATCTGTCATCAATGCATCCAAATCATCATCACGCATAAAGACTCGCTTCCTCTTTTAATTTTTCTTCAATACTCTTTATCGCTTTTTCTAATACGTTCAATATTTTGATGACACTACCTTCATTCTTAGTCGACTTTAACTCTTTGATTCTATTATATCCTGAACGTAGTGTTGGCAAGTGTTGCTCAATCATAAAGCCCATGACATTTTCATTTAGGGCTTCTTTCGCAAAAGGTTGAATAGTCATCCAAATACCTTTTAAATTCCCCTCTGTGATTAATGCATTAGTGCAAACAAGACAAAACTCAGGTTTTGCGTTGTGAGGGTTTATTTCACCAAACTCTGCACACATAGCACGATGTTCACCGCCTTCTCTTGGAATACAAGTAACAAAATGAGAGGGTTGTATTGAGATGACCCGCCCCGCTATTAACTCTCGAAGCCCAACTAACTCACTTTGAGTAATTGCTTTCGTTAAATGCGAGACTTTCTTTACATAACGAGAAAAACCGCCTAGGTAATTGTGACCAATTTTGTCTGAATCAAGAAGCAGCGTATCAACGATTGAATTTAACACTGTTATTCGTGCAGCCTTCATTAAATGCTGCGGTTCCTTATCACGTAAATATGCCATAAAAAAAGACTCGTCAAGATGACAGAACTGATGACGAATAACAGCGCCAACATCACCTTGGTAACGAGTCAATACAGCTTCAGCCCAAATGTGACGGAAAGCATGAGGCGAAGGATATCTAACACCTTGCAGCAACTCACTTGAAATATCCATCATGGATTTTCCATCTAAATTTATACTCTCAGATTTAAGCCACTCTCTGGTTTCATCAGAGAGGTATTTTTGCACGATTTGTTGATGCTCTCTATTAGATATATTACCTGTTTGATTAAACTCTAGCAGCGATGCTTTAAACTTATCTTGCTGGCAACCATTAAAACCCGAGCAATTCAGTTTTTCTAAATCACGTTTAACCTCATCCCGTGCATCTAATAAATGTTTTACACGAGCGCTACTGAGGTCATATTTAGTACTTAAAGCACTGAAAGTCTTTTTCTCACAGTCCAGTAACTTGGATTCACTTATTTGGGATAATCGCTCTAAGGTTGTAATCTCTTCAAATGGTTGATAGCTATTTACAAATGACGACCAATTCGCTTTTATACGTGTTTCTATAGCAGATCCGGATTGGTTTGAAGTTGTTTTAAATTTATTTTTACCTAACCCCTCATACAAACAAGGTTCACCTTCAGCGGATTGAAATAGTTCATTTAATTGCGATGCAACTTGATAACATTGTGATGTTATTTCTCTGTCTATTTTTGTTACCTTGTTTGTTTTAGGGACTAGCCACTTTAATTTAAAGCGGAAGGGGACATGTGAGTTATCAAGAATATCAAGGTTGGGTTCAACATGAATTGCATTTAGCGGAAAGCCAAGTTCACCTTTACGGTAACCAACCCAAGCTACAAAAAGCGAAGTCATCGCATGAGTAACACGCGCCATTTCGCTTGTTATATCGATGATAGACTCACCCAACGAACCGCCCATAATTTTAATAGCCCAATCTTTCAAAGACAACATGAACGCTTGCTTATCCAACTTCTGCTTTAGTACTATATTCTTCATTTTTTCATACACATCGTGTGATGTAGTATGCGCTAAAGCATTACTGTCAATAAATGTTTTATCTAATGAATCAAGGTAATTCTGCCAAATTTGATCTGCGGTTTTGTGGGACGAAATAGGGTAATACTTCCGCAGCATTAAATTACGAACCACTTCCACAGAATCAAATCGCATTTCTAGCCCTAACTTTAAAATTAACTGTTGAATGTATTTTTCACTAAGAGACAGCCCCTTCTCTAAATGATAGTTATATTGCTTAAATAGCGCCTCACCCATAGCTCCGAACAACTTATCCCGCGTGATTTCATAGTTTTCATATTTTTTCTTGTTAGCGATATAGGTTCCCTGAATAGTATCCAGACACACTTTTTCCCAGCGATTTTTTGCACTGCTATCCTTGATTTGATGAAGAGAAAATTGGACATTTACAGCCTCTAATGCCTTACGACAAACCAAGGTATAAAAGTAATCTTGATCATATACCTGCCTCATATAATCAACGTAATATTGCCCCATCTCTAATCCAAGAAAGTTTAAACTGCCCCCTTGTTTGTATTCATTAAGCCCAATATTCAAAATGGACTGACAGACACTATCTAGCGTGGAGTCGATATTCTTTTTTGTTAACGCGTTATCTAAAATTCCAGTCACTCCTATTGCTTGGAGTGTATTACGGAGTTTAATAAAGTTAGCAGAATTAGAACCTGATCTATAAGACGCAGGAGCTAAAAGACTGGAGAAACCTTTTCTATTGACCGACTGAGTCAGAAAGCTTATAAGATAATCTTCAATATTATCTATTGTAAGTAACAAAGATTGCTGAGCAACCAAAAATGCACCGATATGCACTATCATCTGATAGAACTCTAGTGCCCTGTGAGCCCTTTCTGGTGATATCCCATTTATAACTATGAGCTTTGCATATTCCTTCAATGATAAAGAGTAAACCTTTCCCTTGAGGTTTAGAGAAGCAATTTTCTCTAATTTTATATGTGGTAAATCGAAAACTGAAAAATCCAAACAACTAGCCCCACCTCTACTATTTGAAAAGAAAAATTTATCATTGAATAGATTGCCTTTGTCACTTAAAAATTCAGAGTGCGCTAGTAACTTTTGGTTTTGATTTTCCCAAAAACATTCAAGCTCTGTTGCTAAGACATTTAATTGCATAATATTTATTTCCCTCTACATAGAATGAAACACACTGATAGATACGCCATTATTTCGCATTTGATTGAACATACCATTACCTTGCTCTAAAGAAAATGAACTGAGTTTATCCAAAACATGCTCCATCCATTCGATTGTTGGCATAGCCGTTTTAAATAAGAAATCGGGATTTCTACTCAGTAACTTCTTATAATTATTTTTGAATTCATACTGATAATTTAAAATATTAAACACTGTCACAGGGCTATCTAAAACAAAAATAGGGGCTAAGTAATGACTCTCGCTATTATCTGAGAGCGCCAAAACACCAACTTCATTTACCCTTCCTTTTGACTGTTCCGTCACTACTTTTAAACGAGATACCATTTCAACGCTTTTGTAGGAAATACCATCTGCAACATGGATAAATTCGCTATTAAATTTAGCTATCGCCTGGGTTGATTCAACGCCATCCTCCCCTTCAAAATCCAAGTCAAACACATTGTTAATAAAGTCAATCATGACATTGCGAGTAATTCGTCCAGAAGCGTTCATCCACTCTTCATTTTCTTCGTTCAAATAATGTAGTTTTTCTGTTTGGTTCGTGTGAGAGTTCCGGTTTATCAAATAGTGCAAGGTATAAGGGTCGCTGTAAGCGTGTACGGCTGAATTTTTTATTGCTTGAAACCCAAATAATTTTTTTTGCGAGGGCGTAGCAGATGCTGAAACAAGCTTTTTGAGCTCTTCAGTGGAATGATTTTTGTGGGATTGAACTATGTTTGCTGTATGTTTTCCATGTTGAATAAGTGCTTTTAAAGCAACAAGAAAAGCAACCGGTGTGCTTCTCTGTTGCTTATGAGTTAACGTAACACGCTTATGTATGTAGTCCAAACTTAACACTTCCACAAGCGCTCCTGTAATGGATTTTAATCCATTGAGAATATGAGGAACACCTTTGAACACTTTTAATTGCTCTTCTGGGTTTTGTTTAAGGTAAAGATATAACGCCTTACCTTCTAACTTTCGGGTAGATAATGAGCGAGTATTATGAATTGCGTTTGCTCTACCTTTGAAATATTCACACTCAATATGGGAGGTTCTATTACCCACTTTAAAAAAACGAAAGGAACGACGGGTTAACTTTGAAATATCAGAAGGCTGAACAGTTAAACTTGCCATTAACCACGAGAACATCAACGATTCAAGCTCAGTGATAGGTAAAGCCGATTCTGTATAACACAACTTTTGCAAAACCTGTAAATTAAACAAAACACCATGACCATTTGTAGTAAAAACTTGACAGGCAAAATAGTGACTAAACTTCTTTCTACTTGTTGTTTTTGAGAGGAATAGCGCCTCCATAGCCTCCTTACTTTCAAATGCAGGTAATGTCTTTAAAAAACTGCTCTTACTGTTTGCATTTGAGAGTAAAACAAGCTCTAAAGCACTACGAAGGTGTTCATTTTTATTTGCACTATCATGGTACTTACAGAGCAAAGAGTAAAAGACCATTCCTGTATAAACGGCTTTATCATTCGTTGATTTATCTTTAAAATCACTCAAACAGAAGTTAATATCAGTGACGCGGCCCTCTCTTAAAAATCCCCTTAGAACCGACTTATATTTGTAAAGCTCGGTTATAATGACTGATGCGGTTAATTTCAACGAGTTCATGGTTAACTTTGGAGAAGCAAGAATTTGATAAAGTTGATTCCCAATACCAACATCATCATGTCTCAGCCAGTCTAGAGCTCCGAAATAACTCGCTAATGATCTCTGCTTTTTATTTATTTTTGGACTTATTTTGGTGGTTAGTAAATCATAAATGTATTGCAACTGCTCAGGCTCAATAGCCAATCTCAGCTCACTTGTTCTCTCTAACGCATAATTAAAGATTGATTTTAGTTGAGTTAACGAACTCGCCCCCCCATGATTATCAAGCAAGTCAAAGCGATGGGATTCATATTCTTTCAAGATGTTATAACGATTAGATACTTCTGTTTTATTTAACCATTCTACAAAAAGGTGAGCATCACTGCTAAAGAGGTTTTTACTTGATAGAGAGGCTGAATCATCCGTAAATGCGTAATTGTATGCAGCTACAATGGCCATATAAAGCAATCGTTTATCAGTGTTGTTAATATCAGTAAAGGTTATATAACGGTCAGGCTGTCCTGTTATGCCCGAAACTACTATTGATGTCGCAGCTAACGGATACTTAAAAATCGTAACATTATATTTTTCTAAGAAAATGCCCCTCGCATTATCAGCGTAGAAACTTGACTCATTCATTAATTCATTGGTGTCTTTATTTGCATTATCCATTAACAACTTCCTTTAATATCGCCTCGCGCTGACCACAACTATGAATATATTTTTTCGTCACTTCGCCAGCATTTCTTCCATCGACCTTATGACCTAGACGTTTCGCAGTTGTTAAATAAACACTCGATGTTGTGGTAATTGATTCATAATGTTTATTTTCACCTTTGCAGAGATTATAAAAAAAATCTGTGCCAAAAGAATGCCGTAGATGGTGATAAACATTAACGGACTGAATTTGTTGATGATGTTTATAACGTTCTGGATAAGCTTTCATTTCAGCAATGACTTTATCTCGTATTTTTGCAAAGGTAGATGTTCCAAACTTCGTCGATAGACACTGACCACGAGTGTGATTACTTGAACTTGATACAAGAAGGTGATTGGAATCTGAATGGGGGCGTTCTGTCTTATGGTAACGCTCCATTTTTTTAAGAAGATCTCTCGGAATATACACAGTTCT
>Ga0209395_1006207_pt1 | contig 13051 bp, 10 predicted proteins | sample GOMGulsemesocosm_3_FD_184635 | JGI IMG/M metagenome (GOLD analysis project Ga0209395, IMG submission 184635) | Methane-oxidizing microbial communities from mesocosms in the Gulf of Mexico - GOM9D Gulf of Mexico (SPAdes) (version 2) | ecosystem: Environmental > Aquatic > Marine > Cold seeps... | reverse complement strand
GTGGTGGTTCAAGTGATGACTCGGACCCTGGTTATGTGAAGTTTTACAACAATTCGAAAAATGCTCCAGCAGTCTATGTCACTATTGATCAAGACCTTGAATCGGATGATGACGATGATGAGGACAACTTTGAAATCACCTTTTCTGGTGTTGAGTACACTAAATCTCAAACCAATTATGAAATAGACACCGAGACTTATTTTTATGAAATGGGCTGGCAAGATGAAGATGCTAATGACCGCGACGATCTTGAGCTGATTATAGAAGGACAAATTGAAGTTACAACAGATTATATCCAATTATTGGTGTTAACTGGTGATGTTACTTCGGCACAAGTTGAAACGTATAGCATTGAATTGCTAGATGACGAAGAAGATGAAGATGAAGATTTGTTCAATTTACGAGTCTTAAATTTACACCCTGATTCAGTCGGTGTTGATGTTTATATGTCTGAGTCGGACGAAACCTTCAATGAAGCCATATTAGTAGGACAATACAACTATAAACAATTATCTGATAATCAAAAATTTGATCAAGACGAATATGTCTTTTATATCACGACAGCAGGTAGTACTGAGGTTCTGTTTACCTCAGATGATATTGATTATAGTTTTCCATCGCAATACGTGATGATTGTACGAGAAAATACAGGGTCAGGGACTTCTCCTTATGCCTTGGACAAAATGTCCAATTCGTCAATAGTGGAGTATTTAGATACTGAGTCTGAAGCAAAGTTTAGAGCTTACAATGCAATTAAAGAGCATGAACTTATTCCAAACTATACGGGTACGATCGATATCTACATTAATGGTGTTGATGATGAAGCGGAAATAGCAACGCTTGCACGTGGAAACTACAGTTCAGCACAAATTCAAGAGAAGGGTGATTACAGCTTAGATCTATTAATTCCGAGTACATCAGAATCTTTGTTAAGCAATCATTTATTAAGCCTAGCAGAAAGCTCTAACAAAACGGTTTTCTTTTACTTGAATGAAGAAGATGTGGATGAAGATGGCGACGGAGATGTCGATGAAGATGGCGATGGTATTGTTGATGAAATAGAGATAACTATTCATTCACTAGTTGTCGATAACAGTACGCGAGAAAGTATATATGATCATCAAATTACCATGATTAATTTAGTGGATAGTGATGATTTTAATGTTGTGGAATTTTATTATGTTCGTAGTGATGAAACAATAGAAACAGCCTTGTATAACCGTAATGCAGCTTATACTCAACCTGAGTCTATCAATCTGCAAAATAATACCTATCAGGTATTTGCTGTAGCAGAAGTGGATAGTAGTGAAATTATTTTATCAAGCTTTGAATTGATACTTGATGAAGAATCAGAAGAGTTGTTTTTAATTATTGAAGATGATGTTAACGAGCCGACAGGCTATCGTATCGAAATGATAAAACAAGTTGAAGAGGAGTAGTTTCTCTCTTTAGCTGAAAAGTTTTTCCTAAAAAGGCTTATCTGTGATTTTGATAAGCCTTTATTTTTTAATCATACTAAATAGGTATTACGGAGCAGTTGCATCAGTCATGATACTGCCGCTGCCCGTTTTTGCCATTTCAGCTAAATCTTTATCAACAAAGAAAAGTGCATGGCCGTCGTGGCCAACTAAGTTGATTTTATCTAAAACGCCTTTAAACAACGTCTCTTCTTCGTGTTGTTCGGCAACATACCATTGTAAGAAATTAAAAGTAGAGTAATCTTTATTGGTAAATGCTTGATGTGCCAAGCTGTTAATATGTTCAGTAATTTCACACTCGTGCTGATAGGTTTTTTCAAAAACGTCAGCTAATGATGCAAATTCATGTGGTGGCGCATCAATACTACCTAGAATGGGTAACGCACCGGTTTCACTGACATAAGTGAACAAACGGGTCATATGATCCATTTCTTCAAGTGCGTGTTTACGCATAAATTCAGCAGCACCTTCAAAGCCTTGTTCTCCACACCATGCACTCATTTGTAAATATAGATTTGATGAGTAGAATTCTAAATTAATTTGTTGGTTTAATTGTTTGACCATTTCAGGTTTTAACATGGTATATCCTCAAGTTTTTAATCGCTGCGAAGTGTGCCTTTTTAGCCCGTAAGATACAAGAACAAAATAAGAAAAATGCAATAAAAACAACGAACTATTAATGTTAATTGTTTTTATTTAGATTATCTTACAAGGCTTGTAAAATGACTTCTGCTTTGCTCACTTCAAATTCTTTAGGCTTTTCAATATGTAGGCTTGAAACTATGCCGTCTTCAATAATCATTGCGTATCGTTGAGAACGTAGTCCGCCAAAACCAGCTGTTTGCATATCAAGCCCCAATATTTTGGTGTAACTGCCATCACCATCAGCAAGCATCAAAATATTTTCAGCATTTTGTGCCTCGCCCCATGCGTTCATGACAAAGGCATCATTTACGGATAAACAGATAATGGCATCGACACCTTTTGCTTTTAGTTCGTCGGCAGAAACGACATAACCTGGTAAATGTGCCGCTGAACAAGTGGGTGTGAATGCCCCTGGCACGGCAAACAAAACAACTTTTTTATTGGCAAAAAGTTGTTTTGTTTTATGAGTGATCATATTGCCATCTTTCAGTTGAGATAGTTCACCTGCTGGCATTGGGCTGTTTAGTTGAATCATGATTTACCTTACTGATAATCGTTAATGATTTAGAGGAAGTTTAGCGGCTTTGCATAAAAAACCTCGGTCATGTGCTGCACGTGCACAATCTTTACAAATATAACGAGGCCGATCAACTATGTGTGCCAATTCATGAATTTTTTGTTCAATTTCTTTTTTCTTCCATTTGCACAGTGTTTTTGCCATGAAGTTTAACCATATAAACACGCTACCTATAGTTTAGAATATGGATATTGATTCTGCCTCACATCAAGTTACTTATACTCAAATTACCTGAAATCAGCATCTTCAAGTTGCCTGGGTATATGACAATTTCATTAAACTGTAGTCCATTGGTATAAGTCAAAATATTCCCTAGTGGTTTAGCTCATATATAGTGTGCACATCGATTTTGTCTAGAACTAAACTATGCGTTTAATCCTAATATCCTGCAATGAGTCATATTAAAATTGGAGGCGTTTGTAATAGCCTTCTACATAGCGAGTTTCAACGTTTGATTGATATCATTAACCTGACCGGCAACATCAATAGAAATTGTTTCAGCAAGTTCTTTTGATTGGGATACTTCCATATTTACATCATTCATAGCTTGTTCAAAGGCAATATAATGTTCACGTTGATTAGTAATATGCCCCAAAGTATTTTGAGCAACATGAGCCGAAACTTTAGCTTTTTCGACGACCTGTTCTGCATTATCTTTGAGTAAACGTGCAATATTTTGTTGTTTATTTGATGCTTGCTCAATAGCAACGATTGTGGACTCAATGCTTCTGCTGGCGTTTTGCAATTGGCTTAAACGTGCACCTATTTGTTGTAACGAGTCCTGGGTTTTCCCTGCAAGTTGACGAACCTCATCAGCGACAACTGAAAAACCGCGACCATGCGGACCCGCTCGAGCGGCTTCTATCGCAGCATTTAATGCCAATAAATTAGTTTGATCAGCAATAGCGCTAATGACATCAATAATCGTACTTACACTTTCGACTGAAAGCCTAAGCTCAGTAATGTCATTCTTGCCTGATTGTGCTGCCGTATTAGTGGTTTCACTGGCAAGCAATACTTGCGATACCTGTTCTTGGCTGTTGTTCATCGCCACTTGTGTACTTTTGGCATTATCAACGACTTGTTGTGAAAGCTCATTTACAATATCTGTAGCATCACCCAAAGTCTTCATAATTTTACGTACTGCTTGTACATGTTGATTCGCACTATTTGAGGTTTTATTTATATTATGAGCTTGATTTTTCATGGTATGTAAAGCTTTAGAAACTAAGCCTAACTGTTGTGTTTTTTCTTTATCTTTGTCACGTAAATTTTTGACCATTTTATTGAAGCTTTCAGAAATTTCACCCAATTCTGTTTTAATATTTATCCCCGTGATATCGCTAACTTCACCGGTGCTGACCAACTGTACAAAACTGTTACGAAGCAATTGCAGTGGTTTAAGAATAACCCGACGTTGTAAATAATGATTAACTAACAGAAATACTATTAAATAAGTCACCAAGCAGATGATAATAATTCGAATTCTGCTATCGGTTGCCTGTTGTTGTTGAGTTATGAACGATTGACCATCTCGAATAATTTCTTGTAAATTATCTACCTGTGTTTTTAATAATAGCTCGCCTGTATGACGGCTTTTTTCGGCTTGCAAGGTAACGTTAAAATCTTGCTGGTAGCGTTTAATAATGGATAACAACTCATCACGTGTCTCCTCACTCAAATCTACGTCATCATCATCGTCAAAATCAAATTCATCGTTATCATCTGTACTTACTTCGTTAATTCCAAGCGATGGGAATTCTAATAAGCTTTTACCTGCAAACTGTAGTTCTTTTAAGGCAAGTGAAATACTATGGTTAGTATTATTTAGTATGGCTTTTTCTCTGGCGTCAATGAGTGACGTTAATGCTGTTGATATCTTCTGAGTTGCTTGCGTATAGATTAACTTTTGATTGACAGTTAATAGCAGACTTTGTTGGACAAAAATGCTTAATTGATGATTTAAAGCGTTTATACCTTGTTCGCTATTGCGCAAAAGTGCAAAGGGATCACCACTTAATTTTCCAATAGCTCGAAACTTTGTTGCTAGCAATTGTTTTAAATCTTCTACATTTGGGTTGATATTTACAGCAACAGTTCGAATGGATTCATTTTTTGTTTTTTCCAAAATTTTTATCAATGAGTGCTCTGCTGCCGTTAATAAGGTCACTTCACCTGTTTGCAGAAACTCGCTAATAATTTGATGAAATTCTACAGATACAAGTGACGTTAGTATTTGATAGTCGTCGTTTTGAGATCTGCTAGATTTATATGTCTCGGCAATCCAATACATGGCGACTAAAAGTGTCAGTGTAAAAGCGACAATAGCTATCGTTGATGATTTAAAAAAAGTTGAAACTCGCACGACTTCATCCAAAGAATAATTTGCGTGAATTCTCTCTTTGTTGTGTTACGAAAATATGACAATGATTTAAATGATATTAATATCTTGATGTTAACAGGGCTGGTCGAATAGCAATTGAAATAATTAATCGATTATTCTAAGACAATCTATATATCCAGAGCTTGTATGCGCTCAATCACGATAGCGAGCTATTTTTCAAGCGGGTGCCTTGTTATTGAACAAATTATCCTTGCTGAAAATTAGTCAATTACCTAATTCAATTGGTATAATATCAGTAGTGCACTAAAATTATGAGAGTCTCTTAATTTATCACTACATTACAAGACTAAATTAAAATGTAGATGTTTAAGTTGAATGTTCAAATGTTGAATAAATTCTACCTGAAAGATCATAGCAAAGGTTGACGGTTGTTATCATTTCTATAAACTTTCACTAAAATTAACATGGAGTTTTATTATGACCACATTAGCCGCCAACACGGGCACGAAAGATGAAGTTATTCAGTGGGTAACATTTCAGTTGAGTGATGAAACCTATGGAATTCGTGTACTTAAAGTGCAGGAAGTACAACGATATAGTGAGGTATCTCCGATACCAGGAGCACCCAGTTATGTGCTAGGAATTATAAATTTACGAGGTAGTGTCATTAGTGTTCTCAACACTCGTGAAAAATTTGGTTTACCTGATATTGAAACAACGGACGATACCCGCATTGTGATTTTAGAATCAGGTAAGCAAGTCATTGGCATCTTGGTTGATTGTGTTGCTGAAGTCGTAAGCCTTGCAGCTAGTGACATAGATGATGCTCCTAATGTGGGTAATGATGATTCTGCGAAATTTATTGATGGCGTATCTAATAAAAATGGTGAGTTGGTTATTTTATTGGATTCAGACAAAATTTTAAGTGAAGAAGAATGGCAGGATGTTGCTAACCTCTAAATATATCCCCGTGCTATTTCAAAATGCGAGTATCAGTTGAAATCCCGTATTTTTAACTAATACGGGTATAGGAGCTAGTGTTTATTGATGCTTGGGAATTGCCTGATTAACATAAACGTCAAAACGATTTTTTTTCATTTTTATACTGGTTGAAGGTTTTTGATTGTTGAGTGGCGGCGCATAACTAGGTCGTTTGACCACAACGCGATATTTTGCCAACGCTAAAGCGGGTGCAAGTAATGCATCGGCATCAAGATCCTCTCCCACTAATGTCTGAAAAATTCTCATTTCTTTTTTTATGGCTGCTGACTTTTCTCGATGTGGATACATGGGATCTAAATAAATGATATCGGGTTGTTGTGCTAGGTTCATGTTATTAATTGAAGAGGCTTGTACAATTTCCATTCGTTGCGTGATTTCATTGACATCAACATTTAAATTACCACGTAGTAAGCCATCTTCTAGCAAAGCAGCAACTATCGGCATACGCTCCATCATTGTAACAGTGCAGCCCAACGTAGCTAAAACAAAAGCGTCTCGTCCAAGCCCTGCAGTGGCATCCAATACATGTGGTGTAAAACCATGTTTTAAACCAACGGCTTTTGCAATATCTTGACCTCGACCGCCTCCATATTTACGACGATGAGCCACAGCACCATCAACAAAATCGACCTTAATTGCTCCTAACTTAGGTTCATCTAGTTTACATAGTTCTAAATGCTGAAAGTTAACTTGTAGTAAAAATTCAAGATTTGGAAAATTAATTTTTGCGGCAGCGTCACCGATATAAGCTATTTGCCATTTATCGGCAATCTTCTTAGCGAGATCTGCATCGGTTTTGTCGACATAAGCAATGGCAATATTTTCCATGTTATGCATTTTCTGTTTGTTCAACATGGATATGATTGTCACCTGTAGCATAGGCAACTAAGCGGCTTAATTGTGTAAGTGATAAATCACACTCATCTTGCCACTGATTAAAACTATTTTGAATAGCATTTAAACTGGATTTCGTTTGAATTCCACCTGAAATAATATCATGAGCACGAAAATAAGCTTCAATGTCTCGGGTTACTAAAAAAGTATCTTTGCCTAATGCGCGTAATGAGTATGGGCCAGTATTGCCACCCAGTCGTTGACCGTGTTTTTTTAAATAGGCCCATAAACCAATAATATTATTACTTGGCCAATTTCCCAAAAATTCAGCAAATGAGTGCCCATTTTGTTGTTCTTCAAAGATCATTTGTGCGTTGGCTTTAATGGTTTTTACCTTATTAAAGTTACGAATTATTTTAGGATCTGCAGCTTTTCGTTCCATCATTTCTTCAGGCATCATCAGTATTTTTTCAATATCAAAATCAAAAAAGCTGTCTTCAAAATTTTCCCATTTATTTTCAACCACACGCCATACAAATCCAGACTGAAATACCTTTTTAGTAAATGCTGACAAAATACGATCATCACCAAGTTGCTTTAAAGGCGTAGTGTCGCCGTAATAACGATTATCGTTTAATAATACGTTTAAATTTTGTACTCCACCTTTACGTTCGGCTGCTCGATGGTATAACGTTTGAAATGATTCCATGGGTTCTAAAAGCCTTCGGTAGATGTTTATTCTGTAATTTGTTGCATGATATCTTATCCAGCCAATTAATAAAGGCACAGCGTTAACAATGATCTTAATTTTATTTAAAGAGATGCGTGATTCTGGTGCTGTTCAGTTAATCAAATTAATATTTATACCCAAACCAGAACAGACTAAGGCTTATCTTAGAAGACAACATTTAAATCATTTGTTGCTGTTCCTTTGGTTCGTTATTTACATACATTTAATTCGTAGACTAATCATTCTTAGTCGAGTTAGGTCCATTATATTGTCGTATGTAATCGATTAATTGCGTAGAAAACCGAGATATGCACCATTCTTGCTCTCAGGATTATATTTCATCGACGGTTGATAATTTCTGTTCTAACTATTAGAATTATAATTAATTGAACGTTCAATTAACAATAATTTGAGAATTAAGTGCCAAAAATCGGAATGAAACCCCTGCGTAAACAGCAGTTGATAAATGCGACTTTGGAATCTGTTGCCTTATATGGATTACAAAATACTACGATTATTACTATTAGCAGGATAGCCGGTTTATCTTCTGGAATTATCAGCCATTATTTTTCGGGTAAAAAAGGTTTAATCGAAGCGACAGTTAAACACCTTTTAGAGCAGTTGAAAGAAGCGTTACTTGCACGTGTTGTTGATAAGAATCTTAGCGCTGAGCAGCGGCTAAAAATAGTTGTTGAAGCTAATTTTACCCAATTACAGCGTTCAATTCCGGCCACAAAAACTTGGCTTAGTTTTTGGGCGCAGTCAATGCATGACGCTGAATTAGCTAGGCTACAACATATCAACAGTAAACGTTTATACAGTAATCTGCTTTTTTCTTTTCGTCAGTTATTACCTCATGATTTAGCGATATTAGCCTCAAAACAGGCGGCAGCGATGATTGATGGCTTTTGGTTACGAAGTGCTTTAAGTCCTTGCCCAGAGGATGAATTTAAGCAGGCCGAACAATTATGTAAAAACTTTATAGACCATTTGATCAATCAGTACGGAGATATTACTTGTCATTAATACGTTATAAAAATTATGTCGACGGTGCTTATATTGACAATGCCAGTGGCGAAACATTTGATGTGCTTAACCCTGCTACGGGAAAGGTAATCTATCAAGTTGAACTTGCTGATGAAAAAATTAAAAACGAAGCAATAGTCAGTGCACAGCGCGGTTTTGCTATTTGGTCAGCAATGAGCGCTATAGCGCGTAGTCGAGTATTACTTAAAGCTGTGACTCTGTTACGTGAACGTAATGATGAACTAGCCGAAATCGAGGTGCTAGATACCGGTAAGCCATGGCAAGAAGCATCAGTTGTGGATGTATTGTCTGGTGCAGATTCTATCGAATTTTTTGCAGGACTAGCGCCTGGCATTGAAGGCAATCAACAATCCGTAGAGGGAGACTTTTATTACACCCGCCGCGAAGCTCTAGGTATTTGTGCAGGTATTGGTGCTTGGAACTATCCATTGCAAATCGCTTGTTGGAAAGCGGCTCCAGCACTAGCCTGTGGCAATGTTATGATTTTTAAACCCTCAGAGGAAACACCGTTGGGTGCATTGAAACTCGCCGAAATTTTTACTGAGGCCGGTATTCCTGATGGTGTATTTAATGTTGTACAAGGCGCAGGTGAAGTCGGAGCGTGGTTAACACATCATCCAGAGGTTGCCAAAGTTTCCTTTACTGGAGAGGTGGGTACAGGTAAAAAAGTAATGGCTGCCGCCGCCTGTTCACTCAAAGATGTCACGATGGAACTCGGTGGTAAATCGCCACTAATTATTTTTGATGATGCCGATATTGACAATGCTGTTTCTGCGGCGATGTTAGGTAATTTTTATACTCAAGGTGAAGTTTGTACTAATGGTACTCGTGTCTTTGTGCAACGCTCAGTTTATCCAATCTTTATTAAAAAATTGCTTCAGCGCACTCGTGAAAATATTATTGTCGGCGATCCAATGGATCCTAAAACCAATTTTGGCGCGCTCATTTCATTAAAACACCTCAAGCTTGTGCAGGAATATATCAATATAGGTATTAATGAAGGGGCAACCTTACTGCATGGCGGAACCTTACTTCATCCTGAAAATGCGCTTAATGGTTATTTTATAGCGCCTACGATTTTTACTGATTGCAGCGATAAAATGAGAATTTGTCGTGAAGAAATTTTTGGTCCTGTAATGAGTGTACTAATATTTGATGATGAAAACGAAGTGATTGATCGAGCTAATGCGACAGAGTTTGGTCTAGCTGCCGGTGTCTTTACTCAAGATATCAGTCGAGCTCATCGTGTTATTCATCAAATGCAAGCCGGTATTTGCTGGATAAATAGTTATGGTGCCTCACCAGCACAAATGCCTGTGGGTGGATATAAACAGTCAGGTATAGGTCGTGAAAATGGCCTAGCAACACTCAATCATTATACTCAGCTAAAAGCCGTGTATGTCGGTTTGCAACCACTTGAAAGTCCTTTTTAAGTGGTTAATTACCGTAAATGATATGCGTAGATTGATGTTTACAAAAGACCAAAATTAATAGATATGAGTGTTAAATGAAAAGCAAAAAATTTGATTACATTATTGTCGGTGCAGGCTCTGCAGGTTGTGTATTGGCTAATCGTCTGAGTGAAGATAGCCAAAATCAAGTGTTGTTACTTGAAACCGGTGGCAGTGACAAAAGTATATTCATTCAAATGCCTACAGCACTGTCTATTCCGATGAATACTAAAAAATACGCTTGGCAATTTGAAACTCAACCTGAGCCTTTCCTTGATAATCGCCGTATGCATTGTCCTCGCGGTAAGGTATTAGGTGGTTCTTCCTCAATTAACGGCATGGTTTATGTTCGTGGCCATGCCAAAGATTTTGATGAATGGCAGCAGCAGGGCGCGGAAAATTGGGATTATGCGCATTGTTTACCTTATTTCAAAAAAGCAGAAACATGGGCATTTACTGGTGATGATTACCGTGGAAAAAAAGGACCTCTTGGCGTAAATAACGGTAATCAAATGCAAAATCCACTCTATCAAGCGTTTGTTGATGCAGGTATTGAGGCCGGCTACGCTGAGACTAAGGATTATAATGGCGCCCAGCAGGAAGGTTTCGGACCAATGCACATGACCATTAAAAATGGCATACGCAGTTCTACGTCAAATGCTTATTTACGTCCAGCAATGACACGCGATAACTTAACCGTTATTACACATGCCTTGGTACATAAAGTTCTGTTAAACGGTAAAAAAGCAGAAGGTGTCCGCTACGAGCGTAAAGGCAAAGTGTTTGATGTTTTAGTTAATAAAGAAGTCATTTTATCTGCAGGTCCGGTTGGTTCTCCACATATCTTGCAACTTTCAGGTATAGGCCCTCGCGATGTTCTTAAAGAAGCTAATATTGAAATGCAGCATGAATTGCCTGGTGTAGGCGAAAATTTGCAAGATCATCTTGAATTTTATTTCCAGTTTAAGTGTAAACAAGCCATTTCACTTAATGGCAAGTTAGACTGGTGGAGTAAACTACTGATTGGTACTCGCTGGATATTGACTAAAAAGGGCTTAGGTTCAACCAATCATTTTGAGTCCTGTGGTTTTATTCGTTCCAAAGCCAATATTGAATGGCCTGACTTACAATACCATTTTCTACCTGCTGCTATGCGCTATGATGGTAAAGAAGCCTTTGCCGGTCACGGGTTTCAAGTACATATTGGCCACAATAAACCAAAAAGTCGTGGCGTTATCAAAGCAATGTCTGCGGATCCTAAGGCGCATCCACTTATTCGTTTTAACTATCTTGAAGATGAAGCTGACCGTGAAGGCTTTCGCGCTTGTGTACGTTTAACTCGAGAAATTATGCAGCAAAGTGCATTGGATGATTATCGAGGAGAAGAGATTCAACCTGGCGTCAATGTGCAAAGTGACGAAGAAATTGATGCCTTTGTACGCCAATTTGTAGAAAGTGCTTATCATCCATCATGTTCTTGTAAAATGGGAACGGATGAGCTGGCAGTTGTTGATCCACACACTCGAGTTCATGGTATTGCAGGATTGCGTGTTGTTGACTCTTCAATATTTCCGACCATACCCAATGGTAATTTGAATGCACCAACGATAATGGTCGCTGAGCGCGCCGCCGATCTAATACGAGGTCAGGAAATATTACCTCCATCCTCGGCTTCTGTAGGCCTTGCGGTTAATTGGCAGCAACAACAGCGTACAAAAAATATCACTAAAAAATAGATTTTATTGCGAGCATTCTTATCGATATTAAGTATATCAGGGTTGATTTTATCGTCATTGCGATACTTAATATTTGAAACACTTTAAGTGATAAGAATGCTAAAACTATCACGAAAAAGAGGAGTTATCTGTGTTTACAGCCGTTAAAATAATAATGAGGGAACAGTCATGACCACTTGGTTATCTGCAGGAATATTATTTACTTTTCTCGCCATCGTATTTGTTTTGTATCGTTGGGGAAATGTTCGTTGTATTGGTGTGACACCGGTAAAAACGTTTACCTTTATTGCTATTTTATTTACTTCTGGCCTCGATGTGGGGCTTATTATGTTCCCACTAACTGAATTTGCAGGATATGCGGATTTAGCGACCAGTCCCGAATATGCATTTACCAATCCTCTGGCAATTGAATTTGGCTATTGGGCGTTTCTTATTTGGGGTTTTTACTTTCTTACTTGCTTTTACTTCTGTGTTATTGAACCTCGTGTTCGTTTTTTTGAGCTGCCGTTGATTAAGTTGATTAATAACATTGTGATCATAGGTACTTGTGCATTTACGGCGTATTTATTGTTAACCAATTTACCTTGGTATATCCCCGAGCTGGGCGATGGTGAATCTATTATTGGTAGTTTCTATTTAATTGTATTCTTAGTGATTGCTGCTGCCGTGTACTCTAGTACTAACATACGATATGTACGCCTTCTAAGCTTGGCAACTAGCTGGTTATTTTTAGGGTTAATAGTCTTGATGTGGGGAGGTGCGTTTCTTTCTGAAAGCTCAGGCATAGGTGAGTTTGCAAATACCGTAGCACTGCTTGGTGGTTACTTTGGTAATATCCATGAATTTGTTTTGCCGCTAAATGATTATCATGAATTCTATCTTTATTGGTGGTTTGCTTGGAGCATTATGATTGGTCAGTTTACAGCGCGTTTTGTAGGTGGACTGCGTACATATCAAGTATTCGCGGCGATGTTGGTATTTCCGTCTATTCCAATCGCAATTTGGTTTACTGTTCTGTATTACTACAATGCTCATGGGCTTGAAACTGCGGGGTTTTATAATATTACGATGGCGATTGTTGGGGTTGTTTTTGTAATTAACTCTCTTGATTCATTGATCCGTTTATATACCGATAATTTGAATTTAAATGTCGCTCGTATTGGAAAAATAAAGTATTTCTTTGGCAATTTAATTGCTTTGAGCTTAC
>Ga0209395_1006201_pt1 | contig 13061 bp, 8 predicted proteins | sample GOMGulsemesocosm_3_FD_184635 | JGI IMG/M metagenome (GOLD analysis project Ga0209395, IMG submission 184635) | Methane-oxidizing microbial communities from mesocosms in the Gulf of Mexico - GOM9D Gulf of Mexico (SPAdes) (version 2) | ecosystem: Environmental > Aquatic > Marine > Cold seeps... | reverse complement strand
GGGGCACTTAGCGGACAAGTCGACCAATTTGATTTGACTCCTCTGGCGGCGCTTTCTGGTATTTTTGCCAATTCATCCACCGAGACAAACACATTACTGACCCGACTCGCGCCGCACGGGAATTTGGCTAAGTTATCATTTGAACAGATAGAGCAGCGTTGGCATTATCGCGGTGAACTCAACGAATATGGTCAACAACAAGTGGATGGCATTCCGGCGATTAGTGACTTAAGCGGCGTCTTTAGTGGCATCGATAGTGATGGTCAGGCGGATATCACATTTAACCAGCCATCATTGGATTTTGGTCCTTATTTTAAACAAGCCATCGTGGTCGATGAACTCAATGCGTCATTATATTGGGGCAGTGATGGACTTCGTAGCTGGTTTGGAGCCTCGCAGTTGTCGGTTAGCAATAAAGATCTTAGCAGCCAACTAGCGTTACAACTCGTGTTTGAACCGCAACAGTCACCGGTGCTATCTCTTTATGGCGAGACGCAGTTAAAAGATGCTAAACATATTGATAGGTATCTGCCTCATGTCGTATTGAGCGATGGCTTAGTCAATTATCTCGGTGAAGCCATACAAGGCGGGCGTAGTGATAATGTTGGACTCTTGTGGCAAGGGGCGCTGGATCAATTCCCTTATCAAGGCAACAATGGCATTTTTGCCGTTAACGCGAAGGTGGAGCAGGCTAAGTATCAATTTCATAGCGACTGGTTACCGTTAACCAATGCCAGCGTCGATCTCAACTTTCTTAATGCCGGGATGTTTATCACTGGACACAGCGGCCGCCTAAAGCAATTGGAGTTTGAAAGCCTAACCACTCGCATCGACAACCTAATGGAAAATCCAACGGTGGTGGTGGATGTCGAGTTGAATCAATCGCAAGCAAAGATCAACGACTTCGTCTTTTCATCGGTCATCGACAACAGTGTCGGTGCGGTGTTAAGGCAGCTAGACGTTAAGGGTAATATTCGAACCAAACTCAATATTGATATTCCGCTCGATGGCAGCATACCGGTGGTGTCGGGCAAGGTGTTACTTAATAAAAATGACTTGGCGATCAACGCAATCGACTTGGCGGTCGACCAAGTATCTGGTGAGGTGGCCTTTATAAATGGCGATGTTACCGCCAGTAATATTGATGGTTTGCTCTATCAACAACCGGTTACCTTTGGCGTTAAAACGAAACCTATGGGCAGTGAGCACTACGGTATTGAGCTCGATCTTAAGGCTAAATGGCATAGCGACAGAATTCCGACAAGTTGGCATGCCTATCTTGACGATTACCTTTCAGGGAGCCTCGATTGGCAGGGGCGTATTACGCTAAAAATTGGACAAGAGGACGTGAGTTATCAGGCCAACTTTAAGTCACCGATGCAGGGGCTCGAACTTAAACTACCTAAGCCATTAGATAAATACGTTAATCAAGAGGAAGCCTTGACTGTTTCCACTACCGGCGATGCTAATGGCGGTCAATTTAATCTCGCGCTGGGTTCACGCGCTGAAGTCTTAGCGGGGTTTAGCACCGCCAATAATCAAGTAAATGTTGAGCAATTAAGCTTGATTATCGGGCGTGGTTTTAATGCTCAGGACAACTTATTACAAGACGGGCTCTCGATTAAAATTGATTTAGATACTCTGCAACTCGATGAATGGAAATCATTTGTTAATTCGATTGAACAAGGGCAATCGCAAGATAGCTTCTTACCGGCATTAAAGCATATTGAAGCTAATGTGAAACAGCTTACCGTGCTCGAGCAAAAGCTCAGTAATGTGTTACTCAGTGGCGTAAAAGAAAGTGACAGCTGGCGCATCGCCGTCAATAGTCCACAAGCGGTGGGAACGATTGTTATTTTTGATGATTTTGAGCAGCGTGGGATTAAAGCACAGTTTCAGCGACTGGTGATTGCTAAAGAAGGCAGGGAACAGGCGAGCGTAAAACAGCAAAATACCTTGGCCGAGCTGCAAGCACTACCTATTATCGACTTTTATTGTCATAGCTGCCAAATTGTTGGAGCGGAGTTGGGACAAGTCAGTTTTAATACCACGCCCGATGAACTCGGTATTGCAGTCAATAATATTATCATTGCACAGCAGCATACCGATGTTATTGCCAACGCATTATGGGGAGTCGACGCACAAGGTGAATTTACGCAGATCAGTGGTAACTTTAACAGCAGTAATCTTGAGAAGACCCTCGAGCTGTTTGAGTTTTCCTCCGGCATTAAAGACAGTGGGATTAAAACTGAATTTGATTTGAATTGGCGATCGAGCATCCATCAACTAGATCGCAGCAGTTTAAATGGTACGTTGAGCTGGAACATGTCTGAGGGGCACATTGCGGAAGTCAGTGACAAAGGCGCGCGAATATTTTCGCTGTTTAGCCTCGATTCCCTGCGCAGAAAGCTGGTGTTAGATTTTAGAGACGTCTTTGTTAAAGGAATCTTCTTTAATGACTTTAAAGGCGATTTTGCGATAAATGATGGCGTGGCGGTTACCCATAATGCGTATATGGATGGCATCGCTGGCGGGATTGATGTCGTGGGCTCAATAAACTTGAGTAGCACCGAGCTCGATTATTACATTACATTCACGCCTAATTTGTTTTCGAATATACCGGTGATAGCCGGCGTTGTGACGAGCACACCACAGGTGTTTATCTTAGCCTTTGCCCTGACCAAGGTACTTGATCCTATTATTGACGTGATATCACAAGTTAACTTTAAGCTGTCGGGTAATGTCGACCAGCCACAGTTTGTTGAAATAAATCGTAAGAAAAAGAAATATAAAGTACCAGAGCACATTCTGCCCAAACCGCAAGAACCCACGGAGCAGTCTGAGCCAGACGGCAATATCACCCAAGCAGCGGTGAACCTCACTCCTAGGAACAATACATGACTAAACTCGTCGCCATCCAGATGGTATCAACGCCGGATATTGAGCATAACTTAGACCAGATAAAGCAACAGCTCAGCTCATTAAGGCAAGGTTGCCCTAATGAGCCGATGTTGGTCGTAGTGCCCGAATGTTGTCTGGTTTTCGGCGCTGGAGATGACGTTGTCAATGCTAAAGCTGAGCCGGTCGGTGACGGAAAAATGCAGTCTGGATTAATTACTTTAGCGCAACAATTTAACGTTTATTTGGTTGGCGGTACTATCGCATTAAAAGCGCCCGATGGACGTAACTTTGCCGCTAGCCTACTGATTTCTCCTGAGGGTGAGGTATTAGCGCAATATAATAAAATTCATTTGTTTGATGTCGATGTAAACGATGGCATCGGTCAATATCGTGAGTCTGATGCCACATTCCCTGGCCAAGATATTTGCGTGATCGACACGCCGATAGGTCGCGTCGGCATGGCAGTATGTTATGATCTACGCTTTAGTGCCTTATTTCGCACTATGCGTGAGCAACATGCAGATATCGTGGTGCTGCCTAGTGCATTCACCAAAGAAACAGGCAAGGCGCACTGGGAAATATTATTACGCGCACGGGCAATAGAGAATCAATGTTATATGATTGGCGCCAACCAAGGCGGCACCCATCAAAATGGGCGTGAAACCTGGGGCCAGTCGATGATTGTAAACCCGTGGGGCGAGATAGAAGCGCAGATAGCGCAAGGTGAAGGACATGTTGTAAGCGACTATCAGCCGCAGCGCATTGGGGACATTCGAGCGAAGATGCCCACATTGTCTCAACAGCGACTAACATCCTGCTTGTTAAAATAAATTTATTTACAGAGAACACTATGAGCTTTGAAAAAGTCAGCACGTCATTATTAACACCTAGTGGGCTAACCACCGACAATTTACATCACTATTTAGCGACGATTCATCAACATAATGTCGACTTTGCCGATCTTTATTTCCAATCGTCTCACCATGAATCATGGGTATTGGAAGATGGCATCATCAAAGAAGGTAGTTTTAATATCGAGCGCGGTGTTGGTGTTCGTGCCGTCTGCGGGGAAAAAACTGGCTTTGCTTATGCCGATGAGATCAACGATCAATCGATCATGCAGAGTGTGACGGCAGCTCGTGGCATCGCCCAGGCCAAAGCCAATGGCCAGGTCAAGGCATGGCACAAGACTGAGGCGCCACTTGTCTATAGTGAGTTAAACCCGCTAAGCCTAATGAGCGAAGTGGAAAAGCTCGATATTCTGCGTCAGTTAGACACCCACGCCCGCGCGCAAGATCCTCGAGTCACTCAGGTTGTGGCGAGCATTTCCGGTGTGTATGAAGAAATCTTGGTTGCGGCGACAGATGGCACGCTAGCTACCGACATTCGTCCGCTAGTCCGTCTTAATTGTAGCGTGATAGTGGACGATAATGGTAAGCGTGAACGAGGCTCTGCCGGTGGCGGTGGTCGTTGCGATTATAGTTACTTCCTAACGCTTAAAAATGGCAAAAAATTACTCGAAGGTTATGCCGAAGAGGCGGTACGTCAAGCGTTGGTTAATCTCACTGCCATTGATGCACCTGCGGGCACTATGCCTGTTGTACTGGGTAATGGTTGGCCTGCGGTATTGTTACATGAAGCGGTTGGGCATGGTTTAGAAGGTGACTTTAATCGCAAAGGCTCGTCGGTGTTTAGCGGGAAGATTGGCGAACAAGTTGCGTCACCGTTATGTACCATTATAGACGACGGCACCATGGCTGATCGCCGAGGATCGTTAACCATCGATGATGAAGGTGTACCGAGCCAGCGCAATGTCTTAATCGAGGATGGTATCCTTAAGGGCTACATGTTCGATAAGCACAACGCCCATCTGATGGACACGGTTAGTACGGGTAATGGCCGCCGCGAGTCCTATGCGTCACTCCCTATCCCTCGGATGACCAACACCTTTATGTTGGGCGGGGAGAGCACAGCCAAAGATATGATTTCCAGTATTGAAAATGGTATCTATGCGCCAAACTTTGGCGGTGGGCAGGTCGATATTACCTCAGGGAAGTTCGTCTTCTCAGCCTCTGAAGCTTATTTAATTGTCAATGGTGAGATTGGTCAGGCGATTAAAGGCGCAACCCTTATCGGTAGTGGTATTGAAGCAATGGGACAAATCTCGATGATCGGTAATGATCTTGAGCTCGATCCTGGCGTCGGTGTTTGTGGTAAGGATGGTCAAAGTGTTCCAGTCGGTGTCGGTCAACCGAGCCTTAAGATTGACCAACTTACCGTGGGTGGCACCGAATAAGAGAGTGCGCTAGGGCATAGACTAGTGTGCTCTACGCAAAGTCGGGGGGGAGTATGGTTCATAATAGAGCATACTCCCCTGATAATATTCCTATTTCTTTTTAACAACTCTGAAAATAAGTTGTAAATAATCCCCCAATGAATACGTCACTTCAAAATTATTTTCATAAAAATCAACATCCAATACTTGAAAAGGTTTAACCATAACTATAATCTAAACACGAGTAATAATTAAGTTAAGGATAACTAGTTTTATGTTTTGGAAAAAACGATCTGAGCCGGCAACCTCATTCATTAGTAGCGTTATATCTATAGATGTTGCGACGATAAGTGAGTACGATTTTTCATTGTACTCAAGCCAACAATGCCAACTTGCGATGGCATTCTTTCCGGTGGGCTGTGATTTTGAGCATAGCTGTTCTGAGCTATCAAAGGCATTATCATTTGCCAATCAGCAGTTGTTTATCATGAGCGCGGGTCTTATCGGCGGCGGTGACGATTTTTATAATCTAAAAAGCAGTACCCAGATCATTATTCATTTGTTTAGTGCTGATGTTATTGAAACGATTGAAGCGTTTAGCATCCCGTTACATACGAACTTTCCCATGGAAGTTCGCCAACAGAAAATAAAAGAGGAAATAAATCGCAAGGTTAGCCCAAGAATGGAAGTTAATCCCTTAACTACCTTTGCGCTTACTTATTTCCCCGGTATGACGTCGGCAGAGTCAATAACATTACAAGCAATTTATGAATCGAACGCGCCATTAACCCACTTTATCGGTGGTACTGCGGGCGGCAGTTTGGATTTTGATAAAGCCAATGTTTACTTAAACGGCGAGCATTTTACCGACCAAGCGGTGATAGTTTACTGTCAATTGAGTGAGTTTTATCGTTATGATGTGTTTAAAACTATGTCATTTAGCCGCACTAAGCATCAAATGAATGTCGTTGATTTTGATGCGGCCACCAGAACTCTTAAAAGTATTAGCTTGGGTAATCGGCAGGCGATAATGACGCCGGTAGAAGCAATTTGTGAACTATTAAATACAAGCCCCGCCAAAATCACCGAAGTAATGGGTGACTATGCTTTCGCTATTGAAAGTAATGGCGAGCTGTATATTCGTTCTGTGTCTAATATTAACGATGATGGCTCTATAGCATTATTTGCAGATTTGAAATTCGGCGAAAGCATAATATTAGCTAAAAACAACAATTTTTCACAAACAACCAATAGAGAGTATCAAGATTTTCTCGGCAACCGTTCGCCAGTCGCAACCATAGTAAATGACTGTATCTTGCGCCGCCTGTCCAATGAGTCACAGCTAGGATCAGTTAATTGTTTCGATGGCAAAACAACCTCTGGTTTTAGTACCTTTGGTGAGGCAATATCTGGCTTGCATCAAAATGCAACGCTGGCTGCGCTGTGTATTTTTAAGGCCGAATCATTTGGGAAATCCACAACATGTTTCTCTAAATCATTAATTAATACAATTAACTATTATCATTCTATTGAACAGCAATCCTCATTGCGTATCATTAATTTACAAACTCAATTGATTGACCAGCTTGAGGTTTATAAGGAGTTAATCGGTGTGTCAAATGCCGGCTTAAAATATGTCGCACAATCAGCTGGTGAAACAGAGGCCGCCATTGAAAACATTAAGATGTTTACAGATCGAACCCAAAGCCAAGAACAAATTAAAGACAAATTGGTTCATAATATTACCCAACTAGAAGATTGTTCTAGTAAGGTCTCTGAGGTATTGAATGTCATTTCCACGATCGCTGATCAGACAAATTTATTGGCACTTAATGCGGCGATCGAAGCGGCGCGTGCCGGAGAATATGGCCGAGGATTCGCCGTTGTTGCAGACGAAGTGCGAAACTTGAGTATAAAGACGCAAGCTTCTCTTGATGAAACGGCAAAGCTATTTTCAGTAATGAACAATACAGTTACTGATATTAGTGGTTCGTCAGAAGAAATTAGCGAGCAAACTGTTTACCTCAACGAATTTCAACTAGAATTTACTCGCTTAGTATCATTAATATCTGAAGCCTCTAAAAACTCGGCACAGTGTGTGGATAGTACCTTGCAACAAATGACTAGTAATGAAAATAAAATAGCTGACATCGACAATAATACCTCCTTTTTAGAGCAGCTACTCGTGCGATAGAAAACAATAGTGCGTAGCATGCCAGTGCTACGCTTCTTCATGCTGTTATCCAGTAGGTTTACGATAAGGCACCGACTAATCATCATCGATATGCTCTACACGATGGCCGTTCTGACCGAGCTGATTTACCTTCACTCGATAGACCACGCGATTGATACCATTTGCATAAAATAGTTGATCATTTTTCACGGTCTAACAGACATTGAGCAGACGGAATTAAAAAAATTCAATTAAAACGCACTGTAAATTAATGCCAGTCAATTAAGGGAGCCATTACCGATGAAGCGCGGCTACTCCCGTCCTTTATCGCCTTAAATTAGAAATTGACCAATGAAAAAATCAGGGACGATTTTTTAGTATTTACCGCAGGGATGCGGATTAAATACGGTATTGAATAGACAATTTATCATTTAAGATCAGCGGTAAAATAACGGGTCGCCTTTCTTTGGGGTACGTTTCTTTGGCGAAGCAAAGAAAGGTACCTGGTGTGCGTGTGCTGCTCTTCATTAAAACGATAAAGTTTACAAGCACATCAAAAAATCCACTAAAGCTATAATTATTCGCTTAACTGACCAACATTACGCTTTAGATAACCTTTCGTCCTAAAAATTCGGTCTGTTAAGTCAAACTCGTTAAATATCATTGATTGAGCAAGCTAAAGCGGAAAGCCAGATTTATATGCCGTCAACGTCTGCGAACACGCTGCTAATTAAATGTAAAAAACGTGAAACGATCTGATCAATGTCGGTTAGACCGTGAAAAATGATCAACTTGTTACTGCAATTGGTATTAGACTTTGTCTGGAACAAAAAGTCTGACCGTTCATCCTGAACATCGCCGCTCTTTGCCATCCATGGCACCGCGGCATACCGTTCATCCTGAACATAAAAATCCGCTAGCAGTGTAAACTGGTAGCGGATTCTTTGAGGCTAAATGTGTGGGTTATTTAGCGTTTGGGTTCTTCATGTATTTGAAGAATTCGTTATCTGGTTTTAACACCATCATGTCATTACGACCATTAAACGATTTCTTATACGCATCCATTGAACGCAGGAAGCTAAAGAACTCTGGATCTTTGCCATAAGATTCGGCATAAATCTTAGCAGCTTGTGCGTCGCCATCACCTCGGGTGATCCGCGCTTGAGAATCGGCATTAGCTAGCATGATCGCTACCTTTGCATCGATATCTGCACGAAGGATTTCAGATTGCTCTTTACCTTTCGAGCGATGCTCTTTAGCAACCGCTTGACGCTCGGCGCGCATACGCTGGTAAATACTGCTACGCACAGCTTGTGGAAGTTCGATTTGCTTAACACGCATATCAACCAGCTCGATGCCAATATCTTGTGCCTTAAGCGCAGCTTCTTTAAGTGCTTCGCTCATTAGCTCACTACGTTCACCTGAGACAATCTCAGAGATAGTACGAGTACCAAACGAATTACGCAGGCCATCACTGACTTTTTGCTTGAGCAAGTTCTCAGCGTTAAACTTATTACCACCACCAGTACGTAGGTAGTAAGTAGCAAAGTCTTTAATGCGCCATTTAACATAAGAATCGACGATTAAATCTTTCTTCTCAGAAGTCACGAAACGATCAGGCTCACCATCGAGGGTCTGAATACGTGCATCCAAGATACGGACTTTATCGATAAATGGAACCTTAAAGCGTAAACCGGGGCCGAACACTGCGGTCGTTCCGCCATCGTCTTTTAGTACCGCGGCAAAACGTACTTTGATCGCACGTTGCCCTTCATAAACGACATAAAGCGACGAATAAACAAATAAGGCCACTAAGGCAATTGCAATTAATCCAAAACGTTTCATCGATTAATTTCTCCCTTGGCGAGTTGCATCACGGCCATAGGTGCGTGATGTATCGTTGGCTTGATTAGCCGAATTATTGAGTTGAGATACGCCACCACTTAACGCTCTAGCTGGTAGTGCCATCTGCGTTGAACGATTATTCATTAGCTTATCAAGCGGTAAATACATCATGTTATTACCCCCTTCAACATCAACCATTACCTTGCTCGTATTAGCGTAGACACTTTCGATAGTCTCCAGATAAATACGTTCACGGGTCACTTCTTTAGCTGCTTGGTATTGCGGTAATAGCTTAGTAAAACGTGCCACTTCACCCGTTGCTTTTAAGATTTGTTGCTCTTTGTAAGCGCGAGCTTCTTGCTCTAGGCGACGTACTTGACCACGCGCCTGCGGCTCAATACTCAAGGCATAAGCTTCCGCTTCACGAATGTAACGCTCTTCATCTTCCTGCGCCGCAATCGCGTCATCGAAAGAACCTTTAACTTCTTCCGGCGGACGTGCTGGCAAGAAGTTAACGTCAACAATCTCAAGCCCTAATTTGTAAGGACTGATGATCTTATTGATCTCTACTTCCGTTTGTTGACGCACCAATTCACGACCGGTGGTTAACAGATCGTCCATTGAGGTATGACCCACAACATAACGTAGCGCACTGTCAGTCGCCTGACTCAGTGAATTCGTTGGACTAACGGCACTAAACAAGAAGGCCTCAGGGTCAACAACGCGATATTGCACGTCCATTTCAACCCGTACCACATTCTCGTCTTTGGTTAACATGAAACCGGCAGCCGCCATCGAGCGACTTGTTTCAATATCCACTGGAATAACAGTATCAACAAAAGTCGGTTTCCAATGCAAACCAGGCGTAACCTGACTGTGCACTAAACCAAAACGTAGCACGACACCGCGCTCTGATTCTTTAATTGTATAGAAACCACTGACGGCCCACACCGCGGCAATAATCAACAACAGAAAGAAAAAGGCACCGCTAGAAAGACCGCCACCGCCAGTTGACGATGATTTACCACCACCAAACAGACCGCCAATCTTCTTAGACAGATTACCTATCACTTCATCTAAATCAGGTGGTCCTTGATCTTTGCCACCCTTGTTTCCCCAAGGATCTTTCCCTTGATTACCAGGCTCATTCCAGGCCATAAAAACTCCACATTAAGTAATAATAATTATAAGATAATAAATTGTTGTAATTCATTATTTGTACGTTTTAGTAATTTTTTCCATTCGACTATCGGTAGTCGTATGGATAATAAAGTTTGCCCTTGCTCGTCGTAACTCTCATCCAAGACACAATCTAGCTTATATAATAAGCCTTTATATTGGCCTTGTAGCGACGGCGGTAAACTCAGTTGGTGTTCGACAATAGTGCCACTTAGAAGCTCCGTTAATGCTTGCTCCAATAACTCTAGACCCAAGCCTAGGCGCGCACTAATCCATACTCGAATTGGCACCCCTTCGTCATTTCTATCGATACGCGGCGGCACATCTTCATCCAACGCGTCCAGTTTGTTGCACACCAATAGTTGCGGAATTTCATCCGCGCCTATATGTTCTAATACATGAGCTACTTGCTCTATATTATCGGTTTTTCTAGGATCAGCAACATCAATTACATGTAATAATAGATCAGCTTCTTTAGTCTCTTGTAGTGTTGCCTGAAAAGCCGCCACTAAATTGTGCGGTAAATGACGAATAAAGCCTACTGTATCGGCCAAAATAACATCACCAACATCTTCAATACCAATCTTACGTAAGGTCGGATCTAGCGTCGCAAACAGCTGATCGGCGGCATAAACATTAGCGCTAGTCACCGCATTAAACAGCGTTGATTTCCCCGCATTGGTATACCCCACCAGAGACACCGTCGGTACTTCGGCTCGTGTTCTACCACGACGCCCTTGCTCACGTTGTTTGGATACTTTAGTGAGACGCCCCAAAATGTTCTTTATTCTGGCGCGTAATAAACGTCGATCGGTCTCGAGCTGTGTTTCACCAGGACCACGTAGACCTATACCGCCTTTCTGTCGTTCAAGGTGAGTCCAGCCCCGGATCAAGCGGGTCGAAATATGACGCAATTGCGCCAGTTCAACTTGCAATTTACCTTCATGTGTCCGGGCACGCTGCGCAAATATATCGAGGATCAAGGACGTACGGTCGAGCACGCGACATTGACAAAGTAGCTCAAGGTTACGTTCTTGTGATGGGGTTAATGCGTGATTAAAAATCACCACATCAGCATCGAGTAACTGTACCGTGTCGGCAATTTCTTGTGCCTTACCGGTACCAACAAAGTATTTAGCTTGAGCTGAATTACGGGTACCAGTTACACGCCCGCAGGTGTTAACTCCTGCAGACGAAACCAACAATTCTAACTCTTCTAAATCTTCGCGATCGTCTTCCGATGAAAAATCTATATGAACAAGGACCGCCTGCTCGCCGGCCTCAAAACGATCAAACAAAGACTATTCCTTAACTTTCTTCAGCTTCAGGTGCATCATCTTCCTGAGTATGTTGATGAGCGTTAAATGGACGCGCCGGTACAACCGTAGAAATAGCATGTTTATATACCATTTGGCTGACAGTGTTGCGCAACAAGATAACGAATTGATCGAACGACTCTATTTGACCCTGTAATTTAATGCCATTAACCAAGTAGATGGCTACCGGGCAACGCTCACGGCGTAGCGCGTTTAAGAATGGGTCTTGTAGTGATTGTCCTTTAGCCATTAGCTAATCCTTTTATAAAATTATGTAATTATTTTTCTTAATAACTAGTCTGGCGTTAAATATAGCTAACGCACTCTCACCAACTAGCCAACGATACTTCGAATTTTTTCAATGTTTTGCTGTAAAATATCTTCACTACTCTCGCCAATTGGCGTGTACAAACGATTGAGATTTTTCCAGCTTCGCAACCATGTCAACTGGCGTTTAGCCAATTGACGCGTCGCTACTATACCGCGGAATACCATTTCATCATGGTCAATGCCGCCGTCTATATATTCCCACATCTGCCGATAACCAACACAACGCATCGATGGCAAATCGACATGAAGATCGCCACGATCATACAGCGCTTTCACTTCCTGTTCAAAACCAAGCGTCACCATTTGCTTAAACCTAAGCTCTATTCGATGATGCAACTCGCTCCTATCCTCAGGATAGATAGCAAATTGCGTCACGTCAAAGGGTAATTCATTATCAATGGTCGTAGATAACTCGGTTAATGACTTACCTGAAATTCGATATACCTCAAGTGCTCGCGACAATCGCTGCGGATCGTTAGGGTGAATGCGCTTGGCCGATACAGGATCAATCGTCGCCAGCTCATCGTGTAACCATTGCCAACCGTGCTCTTTAGCCTGCGCCTCAATATCGACACGTATGCTTGGTTGCGCCGCTGGTAACGGCGAAAGGCCGTCAATTAAGGCTTTAAAATACAACATAGTGCCACCGACTAACAACGGCGTTTTACCACGGGCGCAAATCTCGCCCATTAATCTTAACGCATCGCTCCTAAAGTCAGCCGCCGAATAGGCAACACTTGGGTCAAGAATATCGATTAAGTGATGTGGCGCGCGCGCCTGCTCATCGGCATTCGGCTTGGCGCTGCCAATATCCATACCGCGATAGACAAGCGCCGAATCAACAGAGATAATTTCACAATTGTGCTGCTCAACCATTCTGATGGCGAGTTCGGTTTTACCACTCGCGGTTGGCCCCATCAAAAATATTGCTTTTGGCAATCTATCGTTCATCTAAAATTATCACTTAATCTGTTGTAAACACTTACATCTAACCTAACAAAATCTAACCATACACTATCCTCGCCTAAATAACGGCGAGTTC
>Ga0209395_1006197_pt1 | contig 13065 bp, 14 predicted proteins | sample GOMGulsemesocosm_3_FD_184635 | JGI IMG/M metagenome (GOLD analysis project Ga0209395, IMG submission 184635) | Methane-oxidizing microbial communities from mesocosms in the Gulf of Mexico - GOM9D Gulf of Mexico (SPAdes) (version 2) | ecosystem: Environmental > Aquatic > Marine > Cold seeps... | reverse complement strand
ATTTCAGCATATTAGCTGTTTCGACACATGCTTTAATAAAAATAATAATCAATAAAAAAGGAAGATACCATGTCTACTCAAGTAAAAAAAACTGCTCACGGTGGTTGTCCTCATGACTGTCCTGATACCTGCTCAATGGTTTACGAAGTTGCCGATGGAAAATTGCTTGGGGTAAAAGGCAATTCTGAGCATCCAATGACTCAAGGCGGATTATGTGTCAAATTAAAGGATTACGAGAAACGTCATTATCACCCTGATCGTCTGTTATACCCATTACGCCGTACAGGCCCAAAAGGCAGCAAACAGTTTGAAAGAATTACTTGGGATGAGGCGTTAGATGAAATTACCACAAAATGGAAAGCTATTATTGAAGAGCATGGTCCACATGCCATTATGCCCAATAGTTACTTAGGTAACCAAGGCTTAGTTCATGGCTTAAATGGTGGTGATGCTTTTTTTAATCGGATGGGAGCCACGGTTACTGAGCGTACTTTTTGTGGAGAAGGCTCTTGTACTGCCTGGTTATTAACGGTCGGTCCAACAGCAGGACTTGATCCTGAAAGCTTTATTCATTCTAAATATATTGTTATCTGGGCCTGCAATTCAGTCAGTACCAATATTCATCATTGGCATACGGTTAAACAAGCTCAGAAAAAAGGGGCTAAAGTTATAGTTATTGATTCTTATGCCTCAAAAACTGCCAAGGCTGCCGATTGGCATATTGCTCCTAAACCAGGCACTGACGGTGCATTAGCCATGGCAATGATTCATACCATTATTGAAGAAGGGTTGGTAGATCAAGATTATGTTGATCATTATACCGTAGGGTTTGCTGATTTAGCTGAAAGAGCAAAAACAAGAACGCCTGAATGGGCTGAAGAAATTACGGGTATTGCTGCTGATGATATACGCCAATTTGCCAGAGAATATGCCACAACACCCCCAGCGGCTATTCGTTTAGGTGTGGCTTTAGAAAGGAATTATGGTGGGGGACAAGCGATACGTGCAGTGAGTTGTTTGCCTGCTCTAATTGGTGCATGGCGACATGTTGGCGGTGGCGCACAGCAGTTTTCTGTGTGGGAGCACCCGTATAAGTTTGATGTTATCAGTCGTCCTGATTTAATTCCAGAAGGTACGCCAGTCGTTAATAATCTACAATTAGGTCGCGTTTTAACGGGTGAAACTAAACTAGATACACCGATTAAATCAATGATGTGCTGGAATACTAATCCTGTCACTCAAGCACCTGAAACAGACAAAATTATTGAAGGGCTAAAACGTGAAGACCTGTTTATGGTTTCTGCTGAACATTTTATCTCCGATACCGCGGCTTATGCCGATATTGTGTTACCCGCATCCATGGGTGCTGAGATGGAGGATATGGTTTTATCTTGGGGACATCTGTATTTTACCTACAATGAAAAATGCGTTGAATCGCCAGGCGAAGCCATTCCTAATAATGAGATTTTCCGCCGATTAGCACAACGCATGGGCTATGAAGAAGAAAACTTCAAATGGTCAGACAGTGAATGCCTAGAAAACTATGTAGATTGGGATTCACCTGCTTGTGAAGGTATTGATTTAGCTTATATGCGCGAACATGGTTTTGCTCGATTGAAAGTGGGGACTAGAGATAATCGCGCACCTCATAAAGAAGGAAACTTCCCAACGCCATCAGGTAAATGTGAATTTAAAGTAGAGGATGCAAGAAACTTTGTAGCAGCGCCATTTCGTCAAATGTACGAAGGCTTTCAAGCAGGAGAAGAATTGGACAGCTTACCCGATTATGTACCCTCTAGAGAAACAGCGACTACTAATCCAGAGTTGGCAAAAAAATATCCATTAAATATTATTTCACCTAAGAGTCACGGTTTTTTAAATTCTTGTTATGCCAATATGGAAAATAAGATAAAAGGGCAGGGGGAACAATTTATTTTAGTGAATGTTGAAGATGCTAATTCGCGTAATATTAAAGAAGGAGATAAAGTTAGGGTCTTTAATGATCGAGGTGCATTTGAAGGCGATGCTAGAATTACTGATGATGTAAATACAGGTATTGTAGTGGCAACATTGGGCTACTGGAGGCAGTTAAATAACGGCACCGTTAACTGTATTAGTTCCGCAGAATTTGTTGATATGGGGCATGCGCCAACCTTTTCGGATAATTTGGTTCAAATAGAATTGGTAAGATGAGCAGTGCAAATTCAGTTTAAGCTAATAGAAAAAGATAATATGGATATTATCTTGCCTCTTTTTTATCAATTAGATTCCTCTATTCCTGAACTCGTTTTAAAAGCACGATTATCAGAAATGATTGAGAAAGGCTATGAGTGTGCAGGCATCCACCATGAAGATGAGTTAATTGGTATTTGTGGGCTGTGGATTTTGATTAAGTATTATATGACTATGAACTTACCACAGGTTAATTTAGAAAAAATTAAAATTCCTAGTTTTAGCCTCCCCCTTTGAAAAAGGGGGATTGAGGGGGATTTTATAAAAAAATCCTATTTTAACGTTAAAATCGCCCCTAACTCCTCTTTGCTAAAGAGGGGAATTAAACGAATGCTTTCAATTGTCAACCTGTGGTTTGTATATAGCCATGAAGTATTATGTAGGGAGGCATCTTGAACCAGACAATGTTTATATTAAACCTGAATATAGAGATCAAGGATAATGAGCTTTATGAAAAATACAGATGATATGACTCAAGCAATTACATTCACTGGAAGCTGCCTTTGTGGGCAAGTTCAGTATTCAGTCACAACAGAAATTGAAGGTTTTTATCTATGTCACTGCCAACAATGTCGAAAAATAACTGGATCAGCCTTTGCCTCAAATATACTGACAAAACCTGTTGATGTTCTGTGGGTCTCAGGTGTTGACAAAGTAAAACGCTTTGATTACCCAGGAACAAGAATATTCACTAAAGTATTTTGTACCGAATGTGGCTCAGGGTTACCTTATCTAAATGAAAAAGGCAGTGCTTTAGTTATTCCTGCTGGATCATTGAATAATGAGCCAGTGATAAAACCAATAAATAATATTTTTTGGAATGATAGAGCGCAATGGTATGAGGCTGGAATAGAAGCAAAACAATGTTCAAACTTTGCTAAATAATCTGGTAGTTGTATTGAATATCACTTTGAAAAGTGGCTTAAAGAGTCAAATACCTTGTTAACAATCGATCTAAAGGATAGGAATACATTCTAATATCGCAAGGCAGTTATCACGGGAGAGAAGGTTAAAGGGCGATATAAAATACAAAATATCGCTAATTTACGATATTTCGTTTATTTGTCAGTGTTATATATTTTTGTTGTAGCTATTATTGTTCTATAAGTTGTTGTTATAAAATAGGTTAATAGCTGTTTGTTTTTATGGCACAGCTCCTGCAATAGTTATATTGAAACTTAACTATTTTGGAGAGGAACCATGAAAACAACTATAGCAACCCTAATAAAGGTTATTTTGATCAGTGTGATCTTTAACTTTGGGGTATCACAAACAACGTATGCCTCAGAACCTGATTATAGGGTTAAATATAAAACCGTCAAAATTGATGGCTTAGATATTTTTTACCGAGAAGCTGGAAACCCCAATCATCCCACTATTTTATTGTTGCATGGATTTCCCACTTCCTCACATATGTTTAGGGACTTAATCTCTGAACTATCAGATCAATACCATCTTATAGCACCTGATTATCCAGGTTATGGTTATAGCTCAATGCCTGCTGTTGATAGGTTTGATTATAGCTTTGATAACTTGGCTAATGTAGTCGATAAATTTATCGATACAGTTGGGCTGAAAAAATATAGCTTATATCTAATGGATTATGGCGCACCAATTGGTTTCCGTATTGCAGCAAAATATCCAGAACGTATAGAATCGTTGATTATTCAGAATGGCAATGCCTATGACGAAGGTTTAGATAACAAATTTTGGGAACCGATTAAAGCGTACTGGAAAGATCGCAAGGCAGTTAATCAGGGATTGGGTAATGATTGGTGGAAAAACGTAAAAGCAGCATACAAAAAACCCAATATGAGCAATGATGAGGCACTGCGTTTTCTATTAACCTTGGGTGCAACAAAATGGCAATACACCAATGGGGTTCGTAATGTAGAAGACATCAATCCTGATACTTGGAATCACGTACAAGCTTTATTGGATCGTGAAGGAAATAATGCGATTCAACTACAGCTTTTTTATAGCTATGGAACCAATCCTCCTCTATACCCACAATGGCAGGAATACTTCCGTACTCACCAGCCACCGACTTTAATTGTTTGGGGTAAAAACGACGAGATATTTCCAGAAGCAGGTGCTCACCCTTACAAACGAGATATAAAAAATATTGATTTTCATCTTTTAGATACAGGACATTTTGCATTAGAAGAAGACAGCCAAGCTATTGCCGAACATATTAGACGTTTTCTAAAAGACAAATAGTAAGCATTTAACACGACCGCCGAAACTCATGACTGAGTATCGGTGGTTCTAAACAACAAAGTTTGGATAATCATCATGAAACAGTATGCCAGTGATATTGCCTTTACAGATAGTGTTAAAGCGATACAAACAAGTCATGGTTCAAGGAATTCTTATGCAAGAGTTGAGAAAGACTGGTGGCCAGATCATATTACAACTGATTTAGCAGACTTTATTGCAGAACGTGACTCCTTCTATATGGCAACGGTTAATAGTGATGGTTACCCATATATTCAACACAGAGGAGGTGCAAAAGGATTTTTAAAAGTCCTTGATAATACTACGCTGGGTTTTGCTGATTTTCGGGGTAATCGCCAATATATTTCATATGGGAATTTAGAAGATAATAATAAAGTCTTTCTGTTTCTTATGGATTACCCCAATAAAACCAGAATTAAGATCTGGGGAACTGCTCAGGTAGTAGAAGGTGATCAAAAACTGATTGAAAAACTTTCAGACCCTGATTACCAAGGAAAAGCCGAACGTGCATTTATTATTAAAGTGGAAACCTGGGATAAAAATTGTCCACAGCACATTCTTCCAAGATACACCATTGAAGAAATAGCCGAACTGAGTAAGCAAAGAAATTAATTATTATTAAAGCAGGGTGACCCTGTTTACTAGAGTCATCGTGCCAGGCACAAGATAAAAAAACACAATACACAAATTAAAAACTGGAGAATACAATGCCATTAACGCTCACACTGACAGAAGGTGTTTTACCCGTCGGATCAGAAAAACAAGCTATTGCTCAACTTTCAGATGCTATGCTGAAACATCATGGCTTAACAGGCAATAAAGTGATGACAGCCAATATAACTGCTACCGTTCATGTTCTTCCCAAAACCGCAACATTCTCAGGAGGAAAAGAATTTTCTGGCGCTTGGGTTGAATGGAAAGTGCCTTCTTTTGCTTTTGCAGACAGAAAAGTTCAGCAAGGTTATTTTGATGAAGCGACTCATATTATTCATAAATTATCAGGTGAAAAACAACCCAAAAATAATGTTTATGTCAATGTGGTTCATGCCGTGGATGGTGCCTGGAATTTTGAAGGTCAAGCAATGGCAAATGAAGAAATTGCAAAGGCAATAACATAGGAACTAAAGTACAAGCTGACAGTCGACCGAACAACAGTTATTTCGTTATTTGATTTGAGCTTTAAAACGGAGAAAAGACTATGGTACAAAATAATTTTGCAACGGGGCAGTGCTTATGTGGAGAAGTTAAATATACAATTCTTTCAGCACCATTACGCATGGCACAATGTCATTGTGATGATTGCCAAAAGGCATCAGGAACAGGACATGTGTCTAATGCCTTTTTTAAGCAAGATGATGTTGAAATAAAAGGTAAGACCAGTTGTTACTCTTCAAAAACAGATAGTGGCTCAACTATTACGCGGCATTTTTGCCCAACATGTGGCAGTCGTCTTTTTGGTTTTAATAGTGCTGCCGAAAATATTATAGGCATTGCAGTAGGAACAGTTAAAGACAGCGCCTGGTTTAAACCTGACTTTATTGTCTATAACAAAAGAAAACCCAGCTGGGACTTTATGGATGAGAATGTTACTACTTTTGATGAGATGCCAACATAGCATGCTAATAAATAAGTAAAGTCAGAAGGCAAGGGATATTCCTTGTTATCAGGCCTTTTTATACACGATTAAGGAATAAGATATGAAAACTTCTAAAACAAGTGGAAATGAGGAAAAAAAAGATTTGTTTACGCCCATTCAATTAGGGCAATACACCTTAACAAATAGAATTATTATGGCTCCGCTCACTCGTTGTCGAGCTGATAATAATATTCCCACAGAAATTAACCGAATTTATTATCAACAGCGTGCCAGTGCAGGGTTGATTATTTCTGAAGGAACACAAATTACACAGCAAGGTGCTGGTTATCCAAATACACCAGGTATTTATAACCATGAGCAAGTGAAAGCCTGGGGAAAAATTACCGACTCAGTACATGAAAAAGGCGGGCGAATTTTTCTACAGTTATGGCATGTGGGGCGTGTCAGTTACCCTGGTATTCAACCCAATGATCAGCCTCCTGTTGCGCCTTCCGCAATAAAAGCAGAAGGCGATTATGTACAACCACGCGCATTAGAAATTTATGAAATTGATGACATAGTACAAGACTATAAAGATGCTGCAGAGAATGCTTTGGCAGCAGGCTTTGATGGAGTAGAAGTGCATGCCGCTAATGGTTATTTAATTGACCAGTTTTTGCGTGATTCCACGAATAAACGAGAAGATCGATATGGGGGAAGCTATCTAAACAGATCGCGTTTCTTGTTTGATGTTCTAGATGCGGTGATTAAGGTTTGGGGCAATGATCGTGTGGGTGTACGCTTATCACCGACTAATTCATTTAATAGTATTTCTGATTCAAACCCAGAAGCCTTATTTAAACATGTAGTCGAAAAGCTGAACCCGTTGAATCTAGCCTATTTACATGTATTGGAAGGGAGTATTCATGTTGCTGATGAAGTTGTAGAAACAAGTGTGTTTAATGCAAATAGCTTGCGCGATGTGTATACAGGCGTTTATATGGCAAATAATGGCTATAACAAAGATTCTGCCAACAAAGCTATCGCAAAGGGCAGGGCAGATGTAGTTTCTTTTGGTGACCTATTTATATCAAACCCCGATTTACCTGAGCGTTTTTTACAAAATTCAGTATTAAATAAAACAGACTTGGATACTCGTTATGGTGGAGATGAAAAAGGCTATATTGATTATTGAGTACTGGAAGCAGTTGCTAATTAATCGACTTATTTTTGGATGATTTTTTTAAATACTCTCGCGGTGTAATGCCAGTCACTTTTTTAAACTGGTTAATAAAATGAGCTTGATCATAATATCCCAAATCATATGCAATCTCAGTGAAAGAGAGCGTGTTGGATTTAATATAAGACCTAGCTGCTTTAATTCTTAGATTTCGAGAGTATTCTTTAGGTGTCATTCCCACTTGAGCGTTAAATAAGCGCTCTATTCTTCGCTGGCTAACATTGAGGTTCCAGAGGGACTGCTGATCCTGCTGCATTGCTACAAGATGATATTTTAACGGCATTACGATTCGCATTAAATGATGTGCAAAGCACTGAAATATTAGCAGGTGTATTATTTGATAAAACCAATAACAGCAAGTTTTTTAATATAGAAGCAAGCAGGCGATTAGGCGATAGTTTTAAAATAGAAGCTGAAATGCGCTTTTTTAGTGGAGCACTAGCAACAGACCCCGCCTATATACTACGAGATGAAGATCATATACGTGTTGATTTAAGCTACTATTTTTAACAATTAATGGATTAAACCTAATGTAAATTGAATGGTTTATAGTGTATTAATACTTGGGACATCGTGTTCTTTGGGTGATGACAATAAATGACAAAATAATATGTGGTAAAACCCTACTTGAACTTCTTAAAGAGTAAATAACAATGAATCAAGCAACAAATTTAATACTGTCATGTTCAGCGCTCGTGCTTCTTACTTTTGGCGTAGGGGTTCGTATGTTTATCATTCGAATTAAAGAAATGAAGAAGAATAAAATCACCGCACAATCTGTTGCGTCATCTATGCAACGAGCTAAAAAGCTGCAAGATTCTCGTGCATCTGATAACTATAATCACTTGTTTGAACTTCCCGTACTTTTCTATGCCCTGTGTGCACTTGCCATAGCATCGCAACAAATTCCAGCTTGGCTTCCAATAACTGCTTGGGTATTTGTGGTGTTAAGAGTTGTTCATAGCATTATTCAGTGTACATATAATCAAGTTATGCACCGATTTTCTGTATTTATGGCAGGTTTTGTATTACTGGGCATAATGTGGATAGCATTCATAATTTCATACCTGATAAATGTGTCAGTTTAATGATTTTAGCCTGTGCTAGACGGTTTGTTTAGGTATTGAATATGCCATATATGACCTTAGGTTATCTACATACAAATATAAGGCTTAACCCTAATCATTTATGACGATTGATGTAGAAGTTAAGCAATACATCTCAATTGTTTTAGAGTATTATTAATCGTTGCTACATTTATTTGAATAGTATCGCTAAAGGATGATGTTTTGAACATGAAATTCCTTAAAAACTACCACTGGGTTGATTTACCGTTAAACCTTGGTGTTCTGATTATTTATCTTGGCTTAGCAAAGCTAGGCCTAGCATTTACCATAATAGAATCTGGTGCCACCCTCTTTTGGCCCTCAGGTGGGTTTGCTTTGGCTATATTGCTACTGGCTGGCCCCAAATATATTCTTGGTGTTTTTGGTGGTGCATTTGCTGCTGGCTTAATAGTAGGTGGTACACTGAGTTTCTCTGCAGTATCGGCACTAGGTAATACCCTCGAAACACTGTGTGCCTATTCACTATTAACGTATTTTCGGCCGATAAATCGTTCATTAGATACTATTCAAGATTTATTTAAACTTTTGTTCTATGGTGCAGGCATCAGCTCGCTGATAAGTGCCATCATAGGCTCAATATCACTTATTATGTTCGAGCAAGTTGAGCCGAGCCTATTGCCTAGCATTGCACTACGTTGGTGGATGGCAGATGTCATTGGCATTGCTTTCGTGACACCACTCGTTTTAATCTGGCATAAATTTCGTCAACAGCGTGAAAAGATAATCTCTTTAGAATTGTTAGCACTATTTTTGCTTACCATTCTCATGGGACAAATTATCATGTTCCATTGGTTTATTCCGTTATCTATAGCTCCCCCCAGTATCGCATGGGTCTTGCCTTTTATCATTTGGTCAGGGTTACGCGCTGGACGGCACTATACCTCTTTATTGATACTCATCATTTTCTTACAAGCACTTTGGGGGGCTAGTCATGGTCTGGGCCACTACGCCAATGCTATGCAGGAAAACGGATTGATTAATTTCTGGGGCTTCGGCATGCTGATTGCCGTAGGTGGCATGCTATTAGCCATTATGACGGCTGAAAAGAAGCGGGGATATGAGCGGGAACAGAAATTAGCACATCAACTCCCTGGTGTTATTTATCAATACCAGCTTTTCCCTGATGGGCATGCCTGTTTTCCTTATGCAAGTGAGGGTATCCGTGAAGTTTATGAAGTTTCACCAGAGCAGGTTCGTGAGGATGCCTCTGCTGTGTTTGCCATACTGCATCCTGACGATTTAGATAGGATTGTGACATCGATTCAAGCTTCAGCAAATAGTATGACGCTCTGGGAGATAGAATATCGGGTTGTGCTACCTATTAAAGGTGTAAGGTGGCTGTTGGGTAGTGCCAGACCAGAATCACTAAGTGATGGTAGTACTCTTTGGCACGGCTTTATTACTGATGTCACTGAACACAAACAGGTTGAAATGAAACTTCAGCTTGCACATGAAAAATATCAGCGACTTGTTGAGGAGGTGGGTAGTAATTATTTCTTTTACAGGCATAATCTATCGGGTGTATTTACCTATGTCAGCAATACAGTGACAGACATGTTGGGGTGGACACCTAGTGAGTTAAAAGCTCACTATTTTGATGTAATGACAACGCACCCAACAAATCGACTTTGTGTTAATTACACTGAATTAGGTTTACATGGAAAGCCTCAGTCACCTTACCTGATAGAAGTAAAACATAAGCAGGGAGGAACACGCTGGATAGAAGTAAACGAAGCACCTGTCTACAATGAAAACGGGGAGATTATTGGTCTGGAAGGTATTGCTCATAATATTACTGAGCGTAAGAAGCTTGAAGAGGCGCTGGCAGAGAGACATTACCAACATACCGAAGCGCAACGCATTGCCCGTATTGGTAGTTGGCATTTGAATATATCGACCAATGAGATGATATGGACTGAGGGGTTATATCGGATGTATGGGATCGACTCAAAATTGCCCGTGCCACCTTACTCCGAATACCACAAACTATTTACGCCTGAAAGTTGGAAGCGTTTAAGGGCGTCTCAGGCAAATACCACTGAAAAAGGAGTTCCTTACGAACTTGAGTTGGAAACTGTGAAGAGTGATGGTCGTAATGGTTGGTTGCGAGTTAGTGGTGAAGCAGTAACTGATACCAATGGTGAAACTATCAGCCTGCGAGGTACAGCTCAAGACATCACTGAATTGAAACAAGCTGAACTAAAACTCGCAAATGAAGGAAGAATGTTCAGACAAATGTTTGAAAATAATACAGCGGTTAAGTTACTCATCGATCCAGAAGAGGGTTTTATTGTTAACGCTAATACGGCTGCTTGTCAGTTTTATGGTTATTCATTGAAAACATTTAAAACCATGAGAATTAGTGACATTAACACCTTGCCTGCTGATGAGGTTAAAAGAGAAATGGAGGAAGCTAAAACTGAAAAAAGACACTTTTTCCGTTTTAAACATCAGCTTTCTTCTGGTGAAATAAAGGATGTTGAAGTTCATACGGGAAATGTTAATTGGGATGATAAGGTTTATCTGCATTCTATTATCATAGATGTTAGCCAAAGAAATTTATATGAACAAGAATTAGAAATAAACCAAAATCGTTTAAAAGAAATAATATGGGGAACTCATGCGGGAACTTGGGAATGGAATATCCAGACTGGAGAGACTATATTTAATGAGCGATGGGCTGATATGGTGGGTTACACTTTAGAGGAGCTATTGCCCACCACAATCGACACATTCACAAAACTTGCCCACCCCGATGACTTGAAAAGGTTAGAAGGGGTATTGGAAAAGTACTTATCCCGAGAACTTGGGTATTATGAATTAGAATTTCGTATGCGTCATAAAAATGGTGACTGGGTTTGGGTGCTGGATCGTGGAAAGGTGGTTGAATGGACTGAAGATGGCAAACCTTTGCGGATGTCTGGAATCCATTCGGACATTACAGCGCGTAAACTGACAGAAGAAGCTTTGCGTAAAAGCGAGCAAGAAATAAACCTTATTTTAAAGACGGTCCCTGACATGATCTGGCTAAAAGATAAAGAAGGTATCTATCTGAATTGTAATGCCATGTTCGAGCATTTTTTTGGAGTAGAAAAAGCTGAAATTATAGGCAAGACTGACTATGACTTCGTCGATATAGAGCTTGCCGACTTCTTTCGTCAGCATGACAAGGCGGCAATGGAGGCTATGCAGGCAACAATCAATGAAGAGTGGCTAAACTTTGCTGATGATGGTCACCGAGTATTGTGTGAAACTACAAAAACGCCCTTTAAGGATGAAGATGGAAACCTTATTGGTGTTCTTGGTATCAGTCACGATATCACCGAGCGAAAAGAGGCCGAAGAAAAAATACGCCATTTGGCTATGACTGACCCGCTAACAGGTCTAGCCAACCGAACACAGTTTGATCTACGATTGCAACAGAGTATGAAACTAGCGCATCGAGAAGGAAAGTCTTTGGCCTTAATGATGGTGGATCTGGATAAATTTAAGCCAGTTAATGACACGTTTGGTCACCCAGCAGGTGATGCCTTGCTTCAGGCTGTTGCCTCCATCTTTACCCGATTTTCTCGCGAAACTGATGTAGTCGCACGACTCGGCGGCGACGAATTCGCCATCCTGGTTGTTCATCCAAATGAAGAAGAAAGTGCGGGTAAAAATGCTCAGAGAATTATTGATGAAATAAATAAGCCAATAACTATTATGGGAAATGAAATCCAGATTGGTGCCAGTATAGGAATCGCTCTCTATCCCAAGGATGCGGATGACCAAGAAGGCTTACTTAAGAAAGCCGACCTAGCGCTATACAAAGCCAAAGAGAATGGTCGAGGGGTATTTACCTTTTACCACCCAAGTATGAATTTATGAGTAGTATCTTTGCTGCTTTGACTGTACCCGATTGCAATTTTTCAATCATGTAAAGTCATCAGCTGGGAATTCAGCCAAAATAAAATCAAGATATTTCAATGATGCTCACGTTTCCAGTCATCAGTAAGCTGACCAGCAAATCCCCAGTTTTGTTCTTCAATCTCCTGAATAACAATATGAATGTGCTCAGGATTTTTTTTAAGCGTATTAACAAGTGTTTCTGTTATTTCTTTAACAATTTTTTGTTTTTCAGCGCGTGTAGCGCCCTTTGTAATTTGAACATTGACGTAAGGCATAATTATCTCGGATGGTGGCGAATTTGTTTACTAACTGTTTTAGTTAAGTTTATAAACCTTGTGCTTATGGATGCTGAGTAAATTCAATCACATTCATATCAGGGTCTCTTATAAATACCGAGGTTTGACCATTTCCAAAAGTAACAGGGCCTTCCGTAATTTTACTGTTTATTGATTGTAAAAATGTCACCGTTTCACTGATAGATTCAACGGCCATCGCATAATGGGTATAGCCAGGGTAACGGTTTTCAATATCCATTAATACATTGTTATGATCAAAATCGTTATCAGCATTGTCCAGCAGGTTTATGGTAATACCGCTGGGGTGACGCATAGCGAAGACATGTTCATGATAATCTTCTCGTATGCTGATAAAGCCAAATTGTTGGTAAAAGTGCAGTGATGTTTGGAAATCAGTGATGCGAATACCGATGTGATCAATAGTAATAATATTCATATTTTATCCCTTCAATTTGTCTAAGTTGAGTT
>Ga0209395_1006195_pt1 | contig 13068 bp, 6 predicted proteins | sample GOMGulsemesocosm_3_FD_184635 | JGI IMG/M metagenome (GOLD analysis project Ga0209395, IMG submission 184635) | Methane-oxidizing microbial communities from mesocosms in the Gulf of Mexico - GOM9D Gulf of Mexico (SPAdes) (version 2) | ecosystem: Environmental > Aquatic > Marine > Cold seeps... | reverse complement strand
CTACATCAGGAGATATTGAATTGACTATGACTAACTCTGCAGCTACTGATATTGATTTTATTGTATGGGGACCTGTAACTGATGTTGCAACAGCATGTGATTCTGAAATTGATGTCGCAGCTAATGTCGCAGCCTGTAGTTTTTCAACTTCAGCAACAGAAGTAGCAACTATTTCAGCAGCAACTGTAGGAGAAACTTATATGGTTATGATAACTAATTATGCCAATGCTGTAACGGATATAACACTTTCACAATCTGGAGGAACAGGTGGTACAGATTGTTCAATACTCCCTGTAGCATTATTTAATTTAGATGCTAATACTAAAGGTAATTATAATATTATTGATTGGACAACAGTATCTGAAAGTAATAATGATTATTTTACTTTAGAGTATTCAACGGATGCTAAAGATTGGTCAACTGTTCACACTGTAAAAGGGACAGGGACTAGTACTATTACAAATGATTACCAGTATAGACATAGTAATTATTATGATGGAACTAGTTATTATAGACTTTCTCAAACTGATTTTGATGGGGAGATTAACTATTTTTCAATTGTTAATACAGATAATTCCAAAGTAGGATTAGAAATAGTTAAAATTATAAATTTAATGGGGCAAGATGTTGATGCTGACTTTGAAGGTATGAGAATCATTATTTACAATGATGGAAGTACAATAAAAAAAATAGGTAAATAGATAAGTTTACATAACTTACCTAAAAGCGGTTCATTATAATGAACCGCTTTTTTTATTGACTTAGAATAATTTATTATCTTTCCAACATCAATTTTCAATACCCTTTATGAAAGATAACATAAGTAATTCATCAATTACTCTAGAAGAGAATCTTAAATTTTCTGAAAATCGAATTTATAAGAAAATCAACTTACAAATTTCTGATTTAGAGATTAATCAAGAAGGAAAGGAATACCAAGCGTGTCATTATAAATTGAACACTAAACTTGTTCATAGTAGACTTGCGAAAATAACACCAAAAAAAAATGGGCAATTTGTTACGTTTTGGAAAAGAAATTTGGAAGGTATTACTGAACCATATCGTGAAATTGATGAATTCGATATTTTAATTGTCATTGTTAAAAGTGAAAATAAATTTGGACAGTTCATTTTCCCAAAGTCGGTTTTAATAAAACATGGAATTATTTCTACATTAAAAAAAGAAGGTAAAAGAGGATTTAGAGTCTATCCCACTTGGGATATTGCTATTAGCAAACAAGCAATAAAAACTCAAGATTGGCAATTAAATTATTTTTTTGAATTAAATCAAACCACTGATTTCACACTTGCAGGTACGCTAGTTTTAAATAGCTAGTATATTCTAAAGTTGTAAAAAAGAAGTACATTTATCAATGTAAAATCTATACACATTTAAATATTTCCAATTATGACGAAAGAGAAATTTTCACTAGCTAAACGTTTAAAAAGTTTTACTCACGCATTTAACGGATTAAAAATATTGATAAGAGAAGAACACAACGCTCGGATCCATATTGTAGCAATGGTTATAACAATTCTTCTTGGCTTTGCTTTAAATATAAGTCCTTCGGAATGGATTGGAGTCATATTATCTATAGGTTTAGTGATATCCTTCGAATTAATAAATTCGGCTATTGAAAATTTAGCTGACTTTGGAACAAGTGAATTGAATGATTTAATAAAGAAAACGAAAGATTTAGCAGCCGCTGGAGTGTTTTGGTCTGCCTTAACCGCTTTGATTGTTGGAGCGATTGTTTTTCTACCAAAATTGTTTAATTTACTTTAAAATTAAACAATTCTCTAATTAAGTAACGGATTTACCAAAAGTAATATCCCACCTACACCTAATAAAATAAGACCTAAAGTTAGTCCAATTATAAAACCTCCTATTGCCTCAATTAGAAATAAAAATAGCAAAAAAACGACTACAAGAAGTAAAAAAAGTAAAAATCCTAAAACACCAGCTGTAAACCCATTTCCACTTAATACAAGTGAAGAAAAAAGGTTAGTAAAGCCAACAAAACCTGACATTACTATAAAACTAGTTAAAATGATCCCACCTCCTATAATCAGAATTATGATTCCAATCTTCTTAAGTAGCTCGTCTGTATAAAGAACAGTATTAACAGGTTTTTTTTCTATCTTTTTAATTGACTTATCAAACTGAAGTAATTGAGCTTTAGCTAGAATCTTACTTACTCTTTTTTTTCGGGACTCAATTCCCTTATTTTTACGACTTGAAAGGGAATAATGAACTGATGTTAAGGTTTGTTCTGCATGAATAGAATCTATGCAACTAACAAATTGAATTGAATCGCCAGCGTTAATTCCAACCTTATCAGAAAACTCTAACTCTAACACATCAATACTAACACTATTACTATTAGAATTTTGATGTGTTGAATAATTTTTATGCCATTCAATGTTAACACCTTTTCTATGTACTCGTTTTGTAATTGTGCAACTGCTTAATAACAAAATAATAACTAGAAAGAGATGTTCTCTCATATTTAACGTATCAAAGTTTTATTTCTATCTATTAATCACTTTAAAAGCAGTTCTTCTATTCTTTTGATGAGCTGTATCTTTTTCATCTTCAGAATGTAAAGTTGAAATGTGTTTTTGATTTAAAATAATTAATTCGCCATTTGCATTAACAATCTCTACGGGCTCAGATTCTCCATAGCCCTTCGACTCTAATCTTTTAGAATCTATTCCATTTTCTACTAGGTAATCATAAACACTTTTTGCTCTTCTAGAGGAAAGATCCAAGTTATAAGGAGCAGATCCTCTATGATCTGTATGTGATCTAATTTCAATTGAAATATCACTATTTAATTCTAAGAATTTAACAACATTATCTAAAATAACTTTAGAACTTGGTCTAAGAGTCGCTTTATTAAAGTCATACTCAATACCTTCAATTACCATCTCTCCATCCGGAATTAAGCTTAAATAGAAATCTTGCTCATATACTTTTGAATCTGTTTCACCTATGTTAGTAACTAAAGCCTGTCCAGCAAAGTATTTTTCTTTAGTTGCTTTTAAAAATAATTCTACTTCTGGTATTAATACCTGCTCATAGTATCCATTCTCATCTGTAACTAAGTTAAAGTGTTCCCATTTAAATGATATATCTTTAAATTCAATAGTAGCATTTGGAATTGGTTTACCAGTATCCTCATTATAAACAAACCCTTTTAGTAAAAAGTTAATTTCAGGCACCTTAATTTGGTAAACTTGATTACAAAATTGTTTTAAATTATAAACTGTATCACACTCATTGCAAAATTCTCTATCAGACGTTATGTAGCCAACTTCTGACTCGTCATCTAAAATATAATAAGTGTCATCTCTACTTGAGTTAACTGGAGCACCAACGTTTGATACTTGTTCAAAAGATTCGTTGTCCTCATTCCAGTTACTCTTAAAAATATCCATTCCTCCAAAACCAATGTGACCTTTAGATGCAAAGAATAGTGTATTTGTAGCGTTATGGTAAAATGGACTTATTTCATCATCAATAGAGTTAATCATATTTCCCAAATTTTGAATATTTGAAGTAAATCCTTGATCATTAATATCAGCTTTCCAAATATCCATTCCACCGTTCCCACCAGGACGATTAGATGAAAAATAAATAGATTTACCATCTCCTGACACATAAGGATTCATAGATTTAAACCCAGATTTATTTACACTTTCCCCTAGCGCTTGAGGTGCTACCCAGCGTCCATTAATTTTCTTTACTCTATAAATAATTGTATTATTTGTATTCAATGGATCTGATGATGTGTAATATAGAATGTTTCCATTAGGAGAAATACATGCACTTCCCTCATGACTGTCTACTGTATTTATATCAGCAGGAAATTTTTCAGAGGATATAAAATTTCCATTTTCGTCCGTATTTACCAAATAGATATCTAATAAGTAGCCATTTAAATCAGGATTCTCAAGTTCATTCACTAAATCTTCTTTAGCAGATGAGAATATCATTTGATTGTCAGAGTAGAATTGCAATCCAAAACTAGCTGATCCTAAATTGACAACTGAATCGAGATTTGTAATATTTAATTTTTTAGTTGAATTTTGAGGGTTTTTCGCAAAATGACAGTTTACAATTTTATCATTTGCAAGTTGGTAAAACCTATTTTCTGGATTTCCATTTTCTTTTATGAATTCTTCAAATTCTGATATAGCTTCATCATATTTAAAATTCTTCATTAGCGTTAATCCATAGTAATATTTACTGTAAGGAAAACTACTTTGTGCATGCTTAATTGCAGAGCTATACCAAACTTCAGCGTTAACATAATCATTAGCTTTTAAATACGCTTTTGCTAATTTATGAATGATCGAGATTTCTTTAGATGTTGGATTTTCTGGCGGCTTAACTGCTCCTGTTTTTGTTATTTCAGGTTTCTGGTAATTTGTAGTAACACCGTAAGCATAATATATTTCCTTTCTATCTTCATCTATTTTAAAAAGGACAAATGAATAATAATGAACCGCATAAGAATACAACCCGTTCTCCATGGCTGCATCACCCTGTTCTTCTAACTTTTTGTTAGACTGAGCAAAAGAAGTTCCAAATGCCAATAGTATGGTTAAAAGTAATAATTTTTTCATTGTATAATATTAAAATTTTGGACAACTAGGTAATGGTGTTGGATTAGGTTTATTCCAAACATAAGTTAAAGACAATTCTGTAGCTCCTCTTCCGTTTGATACTGTTTTTAAGGTAGAAATATTGATGTCATAACTAATTCTACCTGTAAAACCACCATATTTCCCACCTAAATCAACTACTACAGCGTCATTATCATTTCTATACGAACAACCAAAAAGTAAAAATAAATCTGAATTTCTAATATAGTACTGTCCCATTAAACCTGCATTTATTTCTTCTGCTTTTTCTTGATATTGAAAAAATACTTTAGGTATTATCGTCAGGTTAGTTGATAATGCCCATCTAGCACCAACTTGAACTTGTGATCTTATTGGAAGTTTATTTTCCTCACCTAAAAACGATTCCGTTGGTTGATTTAAGTGATAAAAAGTTGCTCCAACAAATGGGTTAAACCTTGAACTATGTAAACCATAAGTATACATGAATCCTCCAGCTATATCTAAGTTAATAAAATCTCCATTTTTTATGTTTTCGCCAGAAGAAAGACTCGTGTTAAATTCACCACCATTTGTTTTAACATATTGATTAGCGAATGTAAGACTAGAAGCGTTTATACTCTTTTGAAAAAATCCAATTTGAATACCAAAATTAAAAAAGTGCTGCTTTTTTTTACCCATTCTAGCTTTATAAGCAAAAGAAGGCATAACAGAAAGTACATTATAATTACCAATACCTGCTCTAAAGTTGGCAATTTGGCCACCTACTCCCCAGGCTTTTTTATTTAAATCAAAACCTACAATTCCAGTTGTAAATGGATTTGGGGTTACCGCCAACCATTGATTCCTGAAATGAGTATGTAGTCTATATTCACCTTGAAAAGCTCCTGTAAGGGCAGGATTAACATTTAAAGCAGCTGCATCATATTGTGAAAGGTGGAAATCTTGACTCCAACTCTCGGTAGCAATAGATATAATCGCTAAACAACTTATTATTATTTTCTTCATTTTAAATTATCTTATTAAAGAAATATCACCAGAAATCTCTACTACCAGTCCATCAGCAGTAGTTACAATTGCAGTATATACATATACACCTATCGGTTGATCAACGTCCATGTGTTTTCCGTCCCAACCCAATGAGTTTACATCCACTGTTTGATAAATTACTTCACCCCAATTATTATAAATTTTGAAGTTTATATCTAAAAACTCTCCACCTAAAACCATTGCGAAATCATTAATTTGATCCCCATTTGGAGAAAATGCACTTGGTACATCCGGGCCATACATTATGTTAATAGTATTTACTACTGTATCTCTACAACCTTGCGCATCAAAAGCGATTAGCATCACATTAAAACTACCTGCATCTTGGTACGTAGTCATTGGATTTTGTACAATAGAAGTATCTCCATTTTGGAAATCCCAAATCCATGCATCAATTGTCGAATTTATAGAGGTAGACTCATCTGTAAAATTAATTTCTTCATCTACTTCTCCAGGATTAGGAGTAGCACTGAACGCTGCAATTGGTTTTGGGAAAATTTCTAGACTAATTGTAGCTGAATTTTCACAACCAAAAAATGACTCTACAGTTAAAGTAATATCATATGTACCTACAGATTCAAATGGATGATTTGGATTTTGCTCATTAGAAGTTTCTCCATCACCAAAATTCCATTCCCATGAAACAATTGTTGTATCACTAACACTAGAAGAATCAATAAATACTGCTCCATATAAACATGGTTCTGGAGAAGAAAAGTTTACAACAGGCGTATCATACACGAATACATCTTGATTTAACGTATCAATACAGCCATTTAAAGAAGTAACAATAAGCGTAACAGTATGGTGTCCATGATTACCAAATACGTATGATGGATTTTGAATTATTGATGTTTGCCCTGGTTCAAATTCCCAATTCCAGTCAGTAATAGGTTCAATACTAGTTGATCCATCTGTAAATACTGAACTATTGCCTAAACATGGCGTATTAGAGATGAAACTTACAATTGGTGAAGGAATAATTTTAATAACAGTCGTATCAATTACTGTTTTACACCCTCCATTATCTAAAGTATGGAATACTATTATTGCTGAATCAATTGCTAAGTCTCCAGGACCATTTACATAATAAGCTGTTATACCTGTGTCAGATGGCATAAAATTACCATCTCCCAATGTTTCCCACCAACCATTTCCAGTAGATGAGTTAGATTGTAGAAGTAAGTCATATCCAGCACAAGTTGTATCATTAGCCATTACACTCACAACTGGAACAGGGTTAAAGTAAAGATATAAAGAATCTTCAGTATTTGGACAACCTGAATTATTTTGAGTAATAATATTTAGTGATACGAATCCAAGTGCAATATCAGAAGGAGTTGGTGTATAAGTTGTACTTTCCAGATTCTCATCTCCAAAAGTCCCAGTTCCTGTAGGAGAATACCAAGTTGTAGTAAACGCATCTTGTGAAACTGCTGAAATATTTACATACGCAGAATCCGAACAAACACTAATATCTAGGCCTGCATCAACTGCTGGGTCTGCAAGATAAGTAATCACTATCGTATCCTTATCTGCAGCGCAATATCCATTTCCTGTCGTAGTTAAATACAATTCAACCTGTCCAGCATTAAATTCTGCTAAAGAAGGATTGTAAGTCGCATTTAATTGTGTGTTATTTAAGTTGTATACACCACTACCATTAGACCAAATACCACCAGTAGCACTACCAACCAATCCATTTAATGTAAGTGATGGAGTAGCTACACATAAAGCCGTATCTAATCCTGCATTTGCTAGTGGAGCATCTTGAATAAATAGTGTTTGTATTAATGTATCAGAACATCCAACACTTGATTGAACAACTAATTCAACTGAATAAGTTCCACCCACGGAATAGATATGTGACTCATTTTGATTAAGTGAAATTGGTGTAGAATCATCAAAATCCCATTCCCATTGTGTTAACGTTGCTGCACTAATTGATTGGTCAGTTAAAGTAACTACAGTGTTAACACAAGCTGTATCAACCATATCAAAATCAGCTGTTAATTCTGATATATTTAATATGTATGTATCAGATGTTTGACACCCCGTTCCTTTTTGAGCAATTAATGTGATGTTAAATGTACCATAAGAAGGGAATGTAAAACTCGGTTCATAAACAATACTTGAATCGGCAGGGTTTCCCGTACCAAAGCTCCACCAAAAATCACTCGCTAAAGGATCACTGAAGTTATCAAATGTAATATCTAATCCAGAACAAGCATCAATAGGTCCTATTTGAGAAACAGGTGCTATTTTAACTACTTGCACTTTGGTTATTGAATCAATACAACCTAAACTAGAAGTCACAATTAATTGAACATCATAATCTCCTGCAGCAGAATAACCATGAGTTGGATTTTGAGTAGTAGAATTTCCTGCATCACCAAAATCCCAATTCCAATTGGTTAATGTTCCACTTGAAACTGTTGAAAGATCATTAAAGTTAACTAATGAATTTACACAAACTGTATCTAAATCAGCTATGTTAGGAATTAACTCTGTTAATAATATATCATACGTTGCTGTATCAGCACAAGCAGTACCGACTTGAGTCACCAATTGAACGGTATAATTACCATAATTTGAATAGGTAAAAGATGCATCTTCTGTAAAGGCTTCATCCGTAGGGAAACCTGTACCAAATGTCCACCAAAATCCACTAGCTCCTGGATCTGAAGTAGAAGTAAAATCAACTGTTAATCCATTACAACCAGGCATAGCAGTTATACCCGCTTGTGGAGGTGCTACAACTGTAATACTTTGTGTCAAAGAATCAATACAACCTTTATCTGAATATACGATTAGTTTTATGTCCTTACTACCAGGAGTAGTGAAAAAATGAGTCGGGTTTTGTAATGTAGATGTTGTGCCATCTCCAAAATCCCAGAACCATTGATTTATTGTTGCTCCAACATCAGCCAAAGACGCGTCTGTTAAAGAAAAGACTTCATTTACACATACGGATAAAGGTAACGTATAGTCAGGTGTTATAGTTGATAAGTTTAACGTGTAATAGGCCGTATCGGCACACGTTGTTCCTTCCTGAGCTATTAACATAACATCATATGAACCAACACCAGGTGGGTAAATATGAGTAGGATTAGTATCCGTAGACGTATCCGTTGGACCAGTATTTGCCGTGTTTATATCAAAATCCCAGAAAAAACCATTTGCCCCAGCACCACTCTGATTATCAAAGGTAATACTAGAACCAGCACAACCATTCGCTGGGCCAATTAAAGCTTCTTGCGGAGGTGGACAATTTAGAACGTTCATTTGAAAATCACGTGTTACTCTTCCTATCAGGACTCCATCTCTATATTCATCAACCATAACACCTACAACAAACTGACCAACCATTACAGGAGAACCAGAAATAAAACCAGTGTTTGGATCAATTGACAAACCAGGGCCTCCAAAAGGATCTAACGGCGTATTTACATTATAACCAGCAACCCAACTAACAGTACTACTTTGAAAATTATTAGGAGGCGTAGCAGCAGAATAAGTAATTCCAGTTCCACTAAAACCATCATACGGTGTGTAAAATGAATAAACTAATGAATCCCCATCTAAATCTGAAGCTGCAAAATCAAGACTTAAATCAGTATTGTTACAAACAAAAACTGGAGGGAAGTTAGATATTACAGGACTTGAATTCGTTAATAATAAATTATTATCTGGGATATAGGCGTAAAACGTTTCCTCAGCATTTAAAGGGTCTGTAATATTATCAATACTACCATTTCTACAACAAATTTGATAATACAAGTGATAACCACCAGCATTAGGAGGTAAATTAACAATTGAAGAATAAATTGCTTGTTCAACACAAATACCAGGATCGAATGCACATGTATCGATTGGAGGATTTAAAGTATCTCTACCTAATATTGGTAAACTAAAAGTGGTAAAACCTGTACCATCTCCATTATCCACTGTTACATCAGAGGTTGAAGGAAAATTGACACTTGCTGGGTCACAATCTCTATAAAGTTTTACTGTCAACTTATAAGATGCCCCACCTAAATGTTCATACTGTATTTCTCCGCCAACAATATGTGTAGCATTTGAAGAAAAAGTTAATAACAATACGATTATACTAAGTAATAATTTTTTCATAACTATTTTTAATAATGAATATTGAGATAAATCAAATTCAATTCGCGAATCTACAATAATAAATTGAATTTGTAAAACATTTTTATTTTTAATCATTAAATTAATATTGTTTATAGACAAGATGTTGCCGTTAAACTAAAATTATGTACATTTGGAGATTGTATTTTAATATTAAATGAAAAAAATGATAAATAAAACTAGTCTACTAATCGCACTATTACTCACAACCCTAATGAGTACAGCACAAATAAATGTGCAGTGGGAATCTAGATTTGATGGGGCAGGAAATGGTATTGATAAAGTTGTTGACTTTGAACTGGATGCAACTGGAAATACATTTGTTACTGGTACATCATTTAATGGGACGGATTTTGATATCGTAACTATTAAATACGATAATAGTGGTAATGAGCTTTGGACAAATATATATGGAGGAACTGGTCTTGATGAGGCGAGAGCTCTTGCAGTTGACAATAATGGTGATGTTATTGTTACCGGTGCTAGATTTATTTCTGGTGGTGATTGGGATATATTTGTTTTAAAAATAATAGGTGCAACTGGTATTCAAGATTGGAATCAAATTTACGGTGGATCAACTATGTATGATATAGGAAATGATGTTGCTGTCAATACTTCAAATGAAATTTACATTGCTGGTAATTATAACCTTACTCCTACTGATTTAGATTATATCGTCATAAAATATTCAGCAACAGGAACTGAATTGGCTGTAACTTCAACGGGTGGAAGTTTAGCTGATGAAGGTCTTTTTATTGCGTTAGATGCTAGTTCAAACGTGTACCTTGGTGGGACTCGTGAATATGCAAGTACAGATACCTATTATGATTTTAGAATTATGAAGTTTACATCTGATTTAGGTGCAATCACTTGGACTACTTATGGAGATTCAGGGTTTAGTAATATTGACACACCAAACGCAATGACTTTAGATGCCATTGGAAATATTTATATTGGAGGACAAGGTTTTGTGAGTACAACTGAGCAAGATGACTATTTGGTAATGAAATTAAACAACTCTGGAGCAATTCAATGGCAAAAGATGTATGGCGGTAATGACGGAACAACAGATAAGATAAATGCCCTTGTAGTTGATGAAGCAACAGGGAATCTATTTGTAACTGGTAAAAGTAAATCAACTGCAACAGCTGAAGATTATTATACAATTGCGTATGATGCTGCTGGAAATGAATTGTGGGCTGATAGATATTCAACACCAGGTCTTGGTTTGGATGAAGCTACTGATATTAAAATTTCTGCTTCAAACGGTTTGTATGTAACAGGTTATAGTAATTTAGCTGGTTCAAATAATGATTATTATACCATTAAGTATGATTTAGCAGGAAATGAACAATGGGCTACTCGTTTTGATGGTCCTGCAGGAAATAGTGATAAAGCCTTAAAAATGAGAATTGATGGAGGTGATAATATTTACATTTCTGGAACAAGTCATGGAGGCGCATCAACTAATTTAGATTATAGTACCATAAAATATTGTCAGTTAGAAACAACTGCACCAGCAGATGTTGCTATTTGTGTTGGTCAATCTACTAACTTGCTTGCCACTTCAGTTGGTTCTTTAGGTAGTAATTTTCAATGGAGCGTAGTATCTGGTGAGCCGATAACAGGTGCTAATTTTTCATGTACAGCATGTACAAACCCAACAGCTTCACCATCTACAACAACAACTTATGCTGTTAGTAGTGAAAGCGCTTCAGGATGTGTCGATTATGATACTGTTATTGTAACTGTTAACTCAATACCTACTCCTAGTATTTACAATGATTCACCTCTTGCATTTTGTACTGGAGGTTCAGTTGAACTATACACGGACACTTATGTGTCATATACATGGAACACACCGTCTGTTGATAGTTTTACCATAGCGAGTACAGCAGGTATTTATACTGTGACAATTACTGATGTTAATGGGTGTCAAAACTCTGCAAATGCAACCGTTTCCAATTATACTTTACCAGCAGTTTCAGCAGGTATTGCTCAAACAATTTGTCCAGAGAATACTGCTCAATTACTAGCGACTGGTGCGACAAGTTATGTTTGGGATGTTGATCCTACTCTTTCTCAACTTCTTATTGATAATCCTGTTGCCAATCCTACTAGTGCAACAACTTACACTGTTACTGGAACAGATGGCAATAACTGTACGAATACTAGTACAGTTACAATTTCATTACATTCTTCTCCAGTAATTGAAGCTGGTTTACCTACTACTATTTGTGTGAATGATTCAACTCAATTAGTAGCAACAGGTGCATCAACTTACCTTTGGGATGCAGTCTCAACAATGCCAATTCAAAACATTGATAATCCATGGGTGTACCCAACTTCTCAAACAAAATACATTGTAACTGGAACTGATGTTAATAATTGTACTGCAAGAGATTCAGTTACAATTTCAACCAATAACCTTCCTTTTATAAGTGCTGGTGTTGATCAAACTATTTGTGAAGGAGATTCTGCACATATATTTGCAACTGGAGTGCTTACTTATGTTTGGCAAGCTGACCCATCACTTTCCGATTTGAACTCATCTAACCCTTGGGCTACAGCAGCTATTCAAACGTCTTACATTGTAGAAGGTGAAGATATTAATGGATGTAAAAATACAGATACAGTAATCGTATTTGTTAATCTATCACCAGCGGTATCTGCTGGAGTTGACACTTCAGTTTGTATTGGTAATTCCATAAATTTATTAGCTAGTGGAGCAGTAAGTTATTTATGGACCGCTTCACCTACATTATCTCCAGTTAATGTTGCTAACCCATCTGTTGACCCAACAACTATTACAACATATACGGTCCAAGGAACGGACATAAATGGTTGTAAAGCTACAAATGATGTACAAGTTAGTATTAACTCACTACCAATAGTATCGGCAGGAATTGATGCTGCTATTTGTGAAAACGATTCAATACAATTAAATGCAAGTGGAGCTGATTCATACGTTTGGACATTCAACCCAACATTAGGTTCTTTAATTGGTGATAATCCTTGGGCTGAACCAATAACAACGACTACTTACACAGTTCAAGGTACTGATTTAAATGGTTGTAATGGAACAGGAACAGTTACAATTAGTGTAAATCCAAATCCATTAGCACCTTCAATTACTCAAGACAGTATTTTTGTTATTTCTGATAGTATTGATGGAAATCAATGGTATATGGATGATGTAATTTTAGCTACAGAAACTAATGATACTTTAGACTATACTCAA
>Ga0209395_1006194_pt1 | contig 13069 bp, 9 predicted proteins | sample GOMGulsemesocosm_3_FD_184635 | JGI IMG/M metagenome (GOLD analysis project Ga0209395, IMG submission 184635) | Methane-oxidizing microbial communities from mesocosms in the Gulf of Mexico - GOM9D Gulf of Mexico (SPAdes) (version 2) | ecosystem: Environmental > Aquatic > Marine > Cold seeps... | reverse complement strand
TCTTTAAATTATCCGTTGGTCAGTACAATCAGCATGCGGGCTTTGCAGCCATAGTCATAGTAAAGGTTAATTCTTATGAATCGACTACTAGATAAAATCAGGAGAATTCAACAACAAAGAGGTCTTTTTGCTGTTGAATTTGCAATCGTCAGCGTGGTTTTCTTAATCGTTCTTTTAATGGTAATGGAATTCGGGCGCCTGCTTTTTGTCTGGAATGTGGTGGATGAAATAACCCGTCGCGGGGCGCGGCTTGCAGCGGTTTGCCCTGTCACGGTTTCACCCGATATAGGTACGCCAGGTATCTTCGGGCGCTCTACCATGGTGGGTAATTCGCTCAATATTGCTGTAGGTGAATTTGTCATTGAGTATTTGGACAATGGTGGCAGTCCGGTATTTGACCCGGTTAATAACCTTGACGATATCGATTTTGTTCGGGCCAGTATAGTTGGTTATCAGTTACAAACTTTTTTTCCCATAGAAGTCTTATTTAATGTACCCGCCTTCGAAACGACCTTGCCAGCAGAAAGCTTGGGTAACTCTCCAGACGGAACAGGGGTGACAACATGTTAACGGATCATTCAAAGACGGATAAACAATCCATAATCCAAAAAAATCGTTCCAGGATTTCGACTGAAATCTCTTTACTGTGTACAAGTCGTGACGATAAGTCGTTAGCTATAGCTGACAAGCTCAGCGCCTTGCTACCCGACCTGATCATCACCAAAAAACATATGAGCAATGGTCATTGCGACCCTCTGCACGGGTTCGATAAGGATAACTTGCCTGATCTGGTGCTCTTTATTCAAAACGGAGGTGGATGGGAAGAGGAGTTGCATGAGTATGCCATGCGACCGGTTGAGGAGCGGCCACCGATGATCGTGATTGGGAATAAAGATCATCACGAAGCAATGCGTGCGGCAATGAAAGCTGGTGCCCGTGATTTTTTAACAGAGCCGGTTCATTTCGATGAACTTATTGATTCGATTGGAGAGGTCATTAATGAGCTGCAAGAGGCCGGTCATGAAGGTGATGCTAATCTGATTGTGATTATGAATGCCAAAGGCGGTTCGGGAGCTTCATTGTTGGCCAGTAATATCGCGCATATGTTTACAGTTGCACTGGAGCAGCGTGCCGTACTTATTGATCTGGATACCCAATTTGGTTCGCCAGGGCAATATTTGGATCTTATTCCCAAGCAGGGTTTGGTCGAAGCCATGCACATGATTGACGAAATGGATGCGTTTGCCTTGGATGGCTACTTGTTGACTCATGAAAGCGGCTTACGTGTGATGAGTGTTGAGAGCCAGGAATTTATTCTGCATGAAGACTTGTCGGGTGAACACTTAGATAAGCTTCTCGACCTTTTGGGTAAAAATTACGATCAGATTATTGTTGATATCCCTCGGCATATTGATGCCTTAACAACAACAGTACTGGAGCGTGCCGATAAAGTGGTTTTGGTGACACAACAATCTGTAACCCATGTCACCGATGCAACTCGATTAATGAAAATTCTTTGTCAGGATCTTCAAATTGATAAAACACGTATCGTGCCTGTTGTTAATCGCTACCAAAAGAGTTCAGAGGTTACCCTTTCTGACGTGGAAAAAGCGTTTCAAGGAGTCTCCCCAGCTCTTGTGGGGAACGATTTTGAAAGGGTTAATAACAGTATCAATAATGGGATCCCCTTATATAAATTTGCGCATAGTGCGCAGATAACGAAAGAGATACTGGCCCTAAGCTCGCAACTGAGTGGTGAATCTATACCTGAAAAAAAAGGCATTATCGAACGATTAAAGGCTCGATTATAAAAAGGAGTATTTGCTATGGCCGCAACACTGTCAGGAAAAGAACAGGTTCATGAGAAGGCGCCAATAGGCGGTGGGATTCCTGGTGGAACGATTCCGAGCGCGACTCATAAACAAAAAACCATTTTAAGCGCGCGTGAAAACGAGTGTAAAAGGACGATTTACAAAAAACTATTAACCGTTATCGACCTTTCTTTAATTGACAGCTTAACTGAGCGTGAGGCGCGTAAACAGATTCGCGATATTTGTGATGGCCTGATGCGTGAAGTGGATTTACCTTTGAATCTGGACTCCAGAAAACGGCTGGTTCACGAAATAGAAAATGAAATTCTGGGTCTGGGGCCGCTTGAGCCGCTGCTGGAAGACCCTACAGTTTCGGATATTCTGGTCAATACTGAGGCTAAAGTTTACATTGAGCGTAATGGCCTGCTCGAATTGACGGATGTGAAGTTCGACAACAGAGCGCATTTACTTAACATTATTGACCGAATCGTCTCCCGGGTTGGGCGACGTATTGACGAGTCTTCACCGATGGTTGATGCCCGCCTTGCCGATGGATCGCGGGTGAATGTCATCATCCCGCCATTGGCGCTTGATGGCCCAATTATTTCAATTCGCCGATTTGGTGTTGAAATGTTGAGCATGGAAAAGCTTAGGGAATTGGGTTCGCTTTCAGAATCGATGAGCAACATTCTTGAAGCTGTTGTTCGGGGTAAATTAAATGTACTGATTTCAGGCGGTACCGGCACCGGTAAAACGACCTTACTGAATATCCTTTCCGCAAATATTCCACCTGGTGAACGGGTGATCACTATTGAAGATTCAGCAGAGTTACAGCTTCAGCAGCCTCATGTTGTGCGCATGGAAACACGGCCAGCCAATATTGAAAACAAAGGTGCTGTCACCCAGCGCGATTTAGTTAAAAACAGTTTGAGGATGCGACCAGACCGTATCATTGTGGGGGAAGTAAGGGGAGCTGAATCACTGGATATGCTACAGGCAATGAACACCGGTCATGACGGTTCGCTGACCACCATCCATGCTAACTCAGCGAGAGATGCATTGAGTCGGGTTGAAAATATGGTGATGATGACCGGCATTGAGTTCCCCCAACGTACTTTGCGTGCGCAGATTGCTTCGGCATTGGATGTGGTGATTCAGCTTGAACGTCATGAGGATGGATGCAGACGAGTGGTCAGTATTCAGGAAATCAATGGCATGGAAGGTGAAGTTGTTACCATGTCAGAGATCTACCAATACAATCGCAGAGGTATTGATAAGGATGGTAATGTACAGGGTGACTATCAACCCACAGGCATTGTGCCCGGATTCTATAAAAAGCTGAAATTACTAGGCATTGATCTGCCCATTACTGTGTTCAGTCAGGACTGATTGGGAGGGTAATAACATGCTTGAATTAATCTTTCTAATAATGGTGTTTACGGCAGTTACCGTACTTATTTATGCGATGGTCGTGCCTGTGTTTGGCGAAGGCAAACAAACACGCAAGCGTTTAAAAAGCAGATTGAAAGAGATTGGTTCTGAAATCGATTATGACGGAACGGTGAATTTGCTGAGAGAGAAATACCTTAAGCAATTATCGCCTGTTGAGAGATGGTTTGAAACATTGCCGGGTGTAGACCATTTGACGACCATGTTGCGTGAAGCGGGTTATAAGGTCACCAGTTTTCGTTTTGTTGTAAACGTAATCATGATTGCGGTCGCGCTTTTTGTGGTTATCTGGTTGTTTTTGGAAAATTGGTTGTTTGCTCTATTCGCGGCCGTGGCGGTGATTGTACTGGCCTTCGTGAAACTTATTAGCGATCGTAATCAATATCTAGCTAAATTTGATGAACAATTACCTGATGCGTTAGATATTATGAAACGTGCAGTGCAGGCAGGACACCCCTTCATCGAAGCCATAAACCTTGTTGCTACTGAGATGAAGGATCCAATCGCCAAGCAGTTTGAAATAACATTTAATGATCTGAATTATGGCAGTGATTTGCGGCCTGCAATGTTGGGAATGCTGGAGCGAGTTCCCAGTGTTGCAATGATGGGCGTGGTGACAGCCATCCTTGTTCAGAAAGAGACGGGCGGTAACTTGGCGGAGATATTGGAAAATATCAGCCGCGTGATTCGTGGTCGCTATCGTTTTCAAAGGAAAGTGAAAACGCTGTCAGCAGAAGGCCGGTTGTCAGCTTGGGTCTTAATTTTAGTGCCTTTTATTCTATTCCTGATTATTTCTATTACGACACCAACTTACTTGCAAACGTTAACTGAAGCCGAATTTGGCAGGACGCTGATTGCCTGGGCATTTGTAATGTTGATAGCCGGGATTTTCTGGATACGCAGGATTATTCGTATCAACGTTTAATCGGCGGGGGAATGATTGAAACCTCAGTGGTGAGCATATGGACTATATACTTGAATTATTGGGTAATTATTTTCAAGATGAAGGGCAGCGACGCTTAGTTTTTCTGGTATTGATTGCGGCGGCCATATTTATTTTTGGGTTGTCGTTATCAATGTTAGTGGCGGGTTTGACGGATCCGGTGAGGCGGCGTTTGGCGCATATTGTGGAGCCCCATCATGCCGCCGGGGTTCACGAAGATACAACACAGGATAAAATCGCGCATTTTATAGAACCCGTCTCAAAATTTGTGTTACCTAAAAAGGAATGGGAGCGTTCTCATATCAGCACAAAGTTGGTACATGCGGGGTTCAGACATCCTAATGCGCTGATGACTTTCTATGCCATAAAAACATTATTGGCGATTCTTTTACCCTTCATCGTGTTGTTCTTTTCGCGATTTTTCCCTGAATTATCAGCGACACAAATTTTTATTTTCATGGTTATTGCGGCCTTTATTGGCGTCATCATTCCTAATACGATTCTCGAACACAGAGTAAAGGTAAGAAAAAGATTGTTGAGGGCCGCTTTCCCCGATGCCTTGGACTTATTGGTGATTTGTGTTGAATCAGGATTGGGATTGGTTGCCGCATTACAACGCGTTGCCAAAGATTTGGATGTGAGTCATCCGCATTTAGCTGAAGAATTGGCATTGGTTAATACGGAAGTTCGTTTAGGTGTTCCGAGGATGGATGCCTTAAAAAATATGGCGCATCGTACCGGCCTTGAAGAAATAGACAGTTTAGTGGTATTGATTGATCAGAGTGTTCGTTTTGGTACCAGCGTAGCCGAAGGGTTGAGAATTTATTCAGAAGAATTTCGGGACAAACGTACACAGGCGGCAGAAGAAGCTGCAGCAAAAATTGGCACAAAAATGATATTCCCGCTGGTATTGTTTTTGTGGCCTTCTTTCTTTCTTGTTGCGATTGGGCCGGCTGTAATACGAATCATTGAGGCTTTCAGTCGTATTCAATAAAAGGTGACCTGTAAAGTGACTCAAACAGGGAGTTTTATATGCAAAAAATAATGATAACGCTCAAGCAGTTCTTTATCTTAGTTTCGATTGCTGTATTCATACCTGGCTGCGCAACAATGACCGAAACGCCCAAAGAAGATATTGCAAACAACCCACTCTATGATGGCGCGTCACCGGTTACCTTTGAAAATATTTTTACTGCCGATGAAGGCGTTGATTATGTTGCATTGGGGGATAGAGAGTTAGCTAAAGGTGAGCTTGATAAGGCATTGTTTGCGTATCTTAAGGCGCTACAGAGCGATGCAGATCAAGCCGCCATTTATCTTAAAATAGCCTCTATACACCGTAGACGAGGTAACTCAGAACTCGCCGAAAAGGCTTTTAGTAAAGTTCTTGATAGTAAGCCGGATGATGCCTCTGCATTACAGGCTTTAGGTCTAATTCATTTACAAGGAAGAAATTATTTGAAAGCAGAAGAGTATTTTAATTCTGCCATAAAAGCCGATGAAAAAAGGTTTATTGATTTGGAAGAAAATGAAGTTATTCCAACAGTAAGCGGCGAAGAGGTGATACGAATTAAGTTAGATATCACCACGCTAAAACAGGATCTTAGAGAAGCACTTAGGCACAGAAGTGAACTGTATGGACAAATTGAAAGCTTAACAAAAGGTGAAGATTACCCATCAAGCTATGATTCAAAAATAGCGGATTTAAACCAACAACTCGAAACGCTTTCAAATGATTTTACGGATAATCATCCGGATGTTTTATTAATCAAATCACAACTTACTCAACTTCAAGCGAAAAGAGATCAGGAAAGGTCTCTAGCCCATTCCGGTGCGGAGAAGGAGCAGGTCTCGGGAATTAGAGCGCAGTTGACTCAAAGCAACACTAAAGCCACGCAGATTGGCTCCCAGTTAAGGACTAAGCAACAAGAACTATTAAATGCCGAAGCTGTAATAATGCAGAAAAAGGCTGTTAAACCTTATGATAGCTTTTCTCCTGTTTGGGCATACAACGGCTTAGGCATTCTTGCCGATCTCAACAGTCGTTACGACGATGCTATTGAGTATTATCAAAAGGCCAATCAAATCCAGCCAAGGTCAGCTCAGATAAACAATAATTTGGGCTATTCTTATTACCTTGCTGATTATCTGAAATTATCTGAAAAGTACTTTCGTAGAGCGCTGAATTACAATCCTAGCTATGAACGAACCTGGCGCAATCTAGGATTGTTGTACACCCGGAAGGGGCAGTATGATGATGCATTAATTACTCTTAGCCGAGTAATGGACAAAGCATCCGCTTATAACAGTATGGGTTATGTGTGTATGCTGCAGGGTAAACATGTAGAAGCTGATGAGTTCTTCGAACAGGCGATAGAGTTAACGCCCAGTTATTACAAGTTGGCCTACGAAAATAAGGAAAGAAATAAGCTGCTGCAGACACGAAGTGTAGCCAAGCAATCTAAAAAAGATGAGGAGCAGGTTATTCGGTAGCTAATAAAACTTTGAATAAGTTCAGATCTTACGTGGGCGTCAGCGGATTGATTTCTCGTGGTGCGCGAAGCCCGCTCCGGCATTAATGTTGGACCATGACCAGGCCTGTTGAGTCGGTTGTTACCCCGTACCAATTAAAAACCGTCCGGTTTCTTTTTTATGTTTATCCAGGTAACGCATAAAAGGCGTACCGCCCGTGCCGATATCAGTCGGGTTGGCGCTGTCAGATTGTGACTGCTGATGAATGTAACTTGCTGCGTATTGCAGGTGCAGGGCGCGGAAACTTTCCACCAGCGTAACGCAGTTATTGTAGGCTTCGACCAGATTGAACGAGTTTTTGCGTTCGCGGATCACAAAGTCACGCAGGTTAGGCCCTTCGCTCAGTTGATTTAAAAACCCCCGGTGTTCCTGCGGCATATAAATCCGCATTTCCAGCAGATATTCCTTTAATGGATCATCCTCATGTTCAATGCCTAACAGGGCATCCAGAGCCGGAATAATGCTGCTTTGCGCGCCGGTTTCGCCACGGAATTTTTGAGGTTTGTTTTGATAGGCTGATACACCCTCGTATATTAATCCGTCGGGTAGGCTAGGGTTGTTGGTCCAGCCATGAATGAAGGGGCGAACGCGATGGTAATAAATATAGGGGTCACAATGTTCAGGCATCCGTGCCAGGCTTTGACATATGCTTGTTAGTGAATCGGCGATACGCCGCATGGCGGCGAGCAATTTATCTGAATCATTAGCTGTTACGGCGTTTTGTACAGTAGGTATTGAAGCTATAGCGGGTATTGCTTTAGCTTCAATATCAATATGTATCAGAATAAACCACTCTTCATCGATCCCGCCGAGAAAGTTTTGCAGCAGCGCAATATTGCCAAGTTCAACGGGGCGATTTGCTTGCAAGCGTTGCCAGTTGTAGAGCGCATAAGAGGCATAGGACAGTACCTGAGGTCGGTTGAGAATTTGTGACACTTGATACCAAGGCACAGCGAGTTTTGCAGGTAAAACGCTGGTTGGGATGGAGCTTCCCCACACATAGGTGTGGCTGATAAATGACAAGATCATCATGGCACGCTCTATCTCTGCTGAGCGGTGCAACTTTTTAATGGGGAAGGGCGGCAGCGCAGTTAATAAACCATGTAGCTGGCCACTTAACAGCAACTTGGGAAGCTGAGACGCCACAGCTTCCCACGCATTAAAATCTGCGGGCAGCTTTGTGAGAGGGTCCGCCGAGGGCAGGAAACCCTGCTCGGGGTTGAAGCTGGTCTGAGCTGAGGTCATAGACATCTCCGTTTAAAACCACTTTCACATTGGATGGCGGTTGACCGCTGAAGTTCTAGTCTGTCGAGTCCACGGGGAGCATGGCGTTTTTATAGCTTTCCAGCACTTCAGGGTTGGCTAATGCCGAGATGTTCTTTACTGCTTGGCCTTCAATAATGGCCTTTACGGTCAGCTCGGCAACCTTCCCGGAGCGAGTTCGGGGTACGCCGTCGACCTGAACGATTAGTGCTGGGACATGGCGTGGTGTGGCTCCTGAGCGGATTTGAAGATTAATCTGCTCAATAAGTGACGCGTCAAGAGAGCAGCCTTCATGCAGCTGCACAAACAGTACAATACGCTCACATCTCTGCCAGGGTTGGCTGATTACGACGCTATCTAAGACAGCTGGAATTTGCTCTACCTGTCGGTATATTTCAGCGCTGCCAATACGCACCCCGCCAGGGTTGAGCGTAGTGTCGGAGCGACCATGAATAATAAAACCTTGGTGATCGGTGGTTTCTGCAAAATCGCCATGTGCCCAGATGTCAGGAAAATGTTCGAAATAGGCAGCGTGGTATTTGCTGCCGTTATCGTCGTTCCAGAAGCCAATGGGCATGGAGGGAAAGGCTTTCGTACACACCAGTTCGCCTTTTTGTTGTTCGGTGCCTTTACCTGCTTCATCACGAATTTCAACGGCCATGCCCAGCCCGGCACAGGTTATTTCGCCGCGATAAATGGGCATCAAAGGGTTACCTAATACAAAACAGGAAATGATATCGCTGCCACCTGAGATCGAGGAAAGCTGTACATCACTTTTTATGTGCTGATAGACATAGTCAAAATGCTCTGGACTGAGCGTTGAGCCGGTTGAGGTGATGGTGCGCAGGGTTTCCAGGCTGTGAAGCTGTGCGGGACGGGCCTGATTTTTTGCCAGCGTATCAATGAATTTTGCGGAAGTGCCAAACAGCGTCATATCCTCAGCATCGGCAAACATAAACAGCATGCTGTCGTTGGGATGGGTGGGTGAGCCATCGTAGAGCAACAGGGTGGCTCTACTGGCCAGACCGGATACCAGCCAGTGCCACATCATCCAACTGGTTGTGGTGTAATAAAACAGGCGGTCATTGGGTTTGACGTCGCAATGTAGTTGATGCTCTTTGACGTGTTGAAGCAGCGTGCCACCTGCGCTATGAACAATACATTTCGGAATGCCGGTGGTGCCGCTGGAGAACAAAATATACAACGGATGATGAAAAGGAAAACGTTCAAACTCAATGGACTGGGCTTGGTAAGGCGCCAGTAGTTCCTGCCAATACAGCCATTGTTTATCCTCAATGCCTAGAGCGTTATGGACAAGCGGATCAGTGCCGTAGGGAGCAATAATAACTTTATTAAGTGTTTTAAGAGCACTTGATATCTTATTGATTTTTAATGTGTTGTTGTGTTTTTTTCCGGCGTAATAATAATGGCTGTGAGCCAATAGCAGGGTAGGTTCAATTTGCGCAAAACGATCGATAACACCCTGCTCGCCAAAGTCCGGTGAACAGGAACACCAAGTGGCCCCCAGGCTGGTGCATGCAAGCATAGCGATGACTGTTTGTGGGGTGTTGGCCATATAAGCCGCAATACGGTCGCCGGATTTAACGCCCAGTTCGAGCAGCGCCTGTCGTAACCGTGAAACCTCATCATAAAGTTCTTTCCAGTTAACACGTTGGCCGGTTTTGTCTTCGGCCCAGAACACCATCGCATCACTGTGATCTTTTCGTTGTAATAAATTTTCAGCGAAATTAAGTTTAGCTGTTGGAAAAAAACAGTCCTCCAACATACCGTTCCCTTTGATCAGTTCTTGTTCGCCGGGGTCGCCTATAACATCACAAAAGTCCCATATTGATGCCCAGAATTGCGCGCGGTTGCTGATGGACCATTGATGAAGTTCAGAATAACCAGTGAACTTGAGCGCATAATTATCACTCAGATAGTCCAGATAATTGGTGAGATTTGCGTGTGTGATACGGTGCTGCGAGGGCTGCCAGATGGGGGCGTTCATAGTTCACTCCATGAGTTACCTATGCAAGGTTTGACAATAAAAACCGTGTCCTTTCTCAATTTGATACAAGCGTGGTTTTAATGCCGCACTGCATTCATTATCATCAGCAACTAATTTAAACCGTTTATACCGGCGTTGGTTTTTAATACTTTATTCTATTCAGCGGAGTTCTGTTTGTCTTCTCTCTATCTCAAGAGTCTCAATTACCCTCGTTTGATGCTCTGTTTTGTATTGCTGTTATGTCTGCTTGCAGCGAGTTTCTGGCCGCGTTTTTCCTTTGAGGCCTCCTCGGATACTCTGGTGGTGGAAGGCGATGCAGATCTAGCCTATTACCGTGAAATTGAGAAGCGTTTTGGCGGCGAAGAAGCGCTGTTTCTGACTTATACGCCTGACAGTGGCGAACTCTTCTCCCAGCAAACACTCTCTGATCTTGCTGAGATTCAACAACAGCTTGAGGCGTTGGCGAATGTTAATTCTGTGTTCAGCATTCTGGATGCGCCGTTACTGGACAATGTCGGCGATACGGATCTTCAGGAAACTACCCAGTTACGGACTTTACGATCTCCTGAGGTTGATTACCAATTGGCTCGCTCTGAGTTGAGCAGCAGCCCATTATATGCGGATTTATTGGTATCCCGAGATGCCAATACCACGGCGCTGCGCATTGGTTTGAAATTTGAAAGTGAGTTGGAAACTCTGCGTGCGCAACGTAAAGAGTGGCGAGATAATGGTTCTACCGACAATCCTGAGTTGGATGATATTGAGGCCCGTTATGCGGCTGAAAAAGTCCGTTACGCGCAGCAGCGGGAACAGTTGATCGGCGAAGTTCGCGCTATTCGTGATGCCTATAGCGATCATGCTCAGCTGTACTTGGGTGGTGTACCGATGATTGCCGCCGACATGATTGCTTATGTGAAAAATGATGTAATGATTTTTGGTGCAGCGGTAGGGCTGATTATTATTGTTATGTTGTACGTGTTTTTTCGTCGTATTCGCTGGGTATTATTGCCACTGTTCAGTAGTGCGATGACCATTGCATTGCTGGTCGGCTGGCTGGGTTTTATTCGTCAACCGATCACGGTGGTGTCTTCGAATGCCTTGGCATTGCTGGCGATTATTTCGCTGTCTTTTAGCATTCACCTGATTGTACGCTATCGGGAATTATTAGGTGCGCAGCCAAATCAAAATCATGCTGCATTGGTCATTGAAACCATGCGTAGCAAATTTGCGCCCTGTTTTTATACTGCGCTTACCACCATGGTGGCTTTTGCATCATTGTCTTCCAGCGATATTTTACCGGTTGAGGATTTCGGCTGGATGATGTGTATGGGAATTGCCTTTGCTTTGCTGGTTTCTTTTACTTTTTTTCCGGCGTTGCTGCTGATGTTCTCCCGTGGTGAAGCCAGTGCCACGCTCGCTAAACCGCTTAAAATTAATATTCTGTTGAGCCATTTAGCGCGTCATCGGGCTGGATCTATTTTGGGCTTTACTTTGGCTTTGGCAATAGTGATATGCGCCGGTTTATATCAGGTCAGTTTGGATAATCGCTTTATTGATTATTTTAAGGATGACACAGAAATTCGAGCTGGTATGCAGTACATCGATGAGCATCTGGGCGGCACAGTGCCTTTTGAGGTGATTGTTCAGTTTGAGCCCCATGAAAGTGAAGAAATCGACGAAGATGATCCCTTTTATTTTGAGGATGAGGATGAATTCCCCGAGAAATACTGGTTCACCCCGGACAAGCTGCAAATGCTGCGGGAATTGCACCTGTATTTGGAAAAAATGCCGCAAACGGGCAAGGTGATATCACTGGCTACCCTGGATAAAGTCGCGCGCGATCATAACGACGGTAAGCCGCTGGATGCCGTGCAACTGGCCGTGGTTCTGGAGGCTTTACCAAATACGATTCGTGAACAGCTGATTGAGCCCTATGCCGATCCCGCCAGTGGCGAGATGCGTATCAGCGGCCGCATTAAAGAGAGCGGGGCACTTTTTTCGCGTGAGGGAATGGTGCAGCAGGTACACCTGTTTGGCCAAGCAATAGGTTTTGCCGAAGACGAGATTCAAGTCACGGGCATGATGGTGCTGTTCAATAACATGCTCAAACAGCTGTTCGACTCGCAAACCTCCACCCTTGCCTATGTGTTACTGGCAACGCTGGCAATGTTTGCGCTGCTGGTACGTTCTTTTAATTTGGCGTTATTGGGGCTGTTGCCTAATGTGCTGGCGGCGGCCTCGGTAATTGCCTTTATGGGCTATGCCGGCATTCCCTTGGATATGATGACCATTACCATCGCGGCTATTAGTATTGGTATTGGTGTGGATGATGCTATTCATTATCTGCACCGTTTTCGTGAGGAGTTTGATGCCACCGGTGATGTACGTGAGGCCGTGAAACGCAGTCATGCCAGTATCGGTCGCGCTATGTATTTTACCTCCATCACCATTGTTGCAGGTTTCTCCGTGCTGGCTTTTTCCAATTTCGTGCCGACTATTTATTTTGGTCTGTTAACGGCGTTGGCGATGTTGTTTGCTATGTTGGCGAATCTCACCATTCTGCCGGCATTATTGGTGATCCATCCTTCCTATAACAAAAAACCAGTGGTCTCAGGTTAATTGAGTTTGTTTACCTCATATTGAGCGGTATAGCGGCAATATGTGGTATCTGTACTTATACTTAAATTAACTTATTTGGTCGTTAATTCAGGAGGCTCGCTGTGGATGCTGAAAAAATGCCTATTTCACTGGTGCTTGGTTCTGGCGGTGCTCGTGGCATTACGCATATCGGAGTAATTAAATGCCTTATTGATCGGGGCTTTGATATTCGTTATATCTCCGGCTCATCAATGGGCGCATTGATTGGTGGCATTTATGCGGCAGGGAAACTCGACCTTTATGAGGCGTGGCTCTGCCAGTTACAGCGTCGAGATGTACTGGGTCTACTGGATTTTTCTTTTTCTACTCGATCGCTGTTTAAGGGTGATCGTATTATTAAGGTGCTTAAAGAGCTGATCGGCGACTGTGATATCGAAGACTTGCCGATTGGTTTTACCGCTGTCG
>Ga0209395_1006189_pt1 | contig 13075 bp, 9 predicted proteins | sample GOMGulsemesocosm_3_FD_184635 | JGI IMG/M metagenome (GOLD analysis project Ga0209395, IMG submission 184635) | Methane-oxidizing microbial communities from mesocosms in the Gulf of Mexico - GOM9D Gulf of Mexico (SPAdes) (version 2) | ecosystem: Environmental > Aquatic > Marine > Cold seeps... | reverse complement strand
ATACTGCTTATTTTAGCGAGTTTTTCGCTTGTTTTTTCTTCATTTATACAAGCCACTGAAGAGGTCAATGTATACTCTTATCGTCAGGCATTTTTAGTTGAACCTTTGTTTGACAAGTTTACCGAACAAACGGGTATTAAAGTTAACGTAATTTTTGCTAAAAAAGGTATGGCTGAACGGCTTGCACGTGAAGGAAAATATAGTCCTGCGGATTTATTATTAACCACTGATATTAGTCGACTCATCGAATTACATGATCGTGATTTATTACAAGCTTACAACTCTAAAACATTGCATGAGGTTATTCCTAGCCAATATAGAGCAGACGACAATACCTGGTATGCGCTCACTACACGGGTACGTAATATCTATTCAGCTAAACGTCTGGGGGCTGTTAATGTAAATTATGAAGACTTAGCCGACAGTAAATATAAAGGAAAAATCTGTACTCGAAGCGGTAAGCATTCCTATAACATTGCACTAGTTGCTTCGATGATCGCTGCTCATGGTAAGGATGATACCCTTATTTGGTTAGAAAAATTTAAAGAAAACTTAGCCCGTAAGCCTCAAGGTAATGATCGCGGACAAGTGCAAGCAATTCATCAAAACTTATGTGATATTTCACTTGGTAATAGCTATTATTTTGGCAAAATGTTGGCAGACGAAAAGCAAAAAGTTTGGGCTGATGCGGTATATATTAATTTTCCTAACCAAACAAACCGTGGTGCACACGTAAATATATCCGGGATGGCAATGGCAAAATACGCACCTAATGGTGAAAATGCTAAGATGTTAATGGAGTTCCTAGTTTCGAAAGATGCGCAGAAACTTTATGCAGAAACTAATATGGAATATCCAGTGAGAACGGATGTTATGCCTTCTGAATTAGTTGCCTCATGGGGAAAATTCAAAGCAGACGCTTTACCGTTAGAAACTATCGCAAAATATAGAAAGGAAGCACTTAAATTGATCGATCAAGCGAAATTTGATTTATAAAAGGTGATTGTTATTTCGTGATAACCCCGTTTAAAAATAACCTATGGCGATGTGCTTGCTGGCTGATCGCCTTTCTATTAATAACACCCGTGTTTTTAATGGTATTAGCCAGCTTTACTTCGTCGAGTGATTTATTTTATCACCTTTGGCAAACTGTTTTGCCTGACTATATTACAAACACACTAATCCTTGGAGTGTTAGTGGTGTGTCTGTCTTTAGTTTTTGGTGTTTTAGCTGCTGCCTTTATTGTTCATACCGACGTATTAGGTAAAAAGTTACTGAGATGGTTACTTTTATTACCCTTAGCTATGCCCGCCTATTTAGTTGCTTACCTATATACTGACATGTTTGACTACGCAGGACCTATTCAGCGCACATTACGTGGTTGGTTTGGCTGGCAATCACCCCATGATTATTGGTTTTTTGATATCCGGACTTTACCTGGCGCCGCCCTTGTAATTTCTTTGGTGCTATTTCCTTATACGTATATGCTGACTCGCACTGCATTTGAACATCAAGATCAAAACCTATTAAGGGCTGGACGTTTATTAGGATTATCAGCCAAGCAAAGTTTTTTTAAAGTAGCTTTACCTCTGGCGCGACCAGCAATCGCAGTAGCGGCTAGTTTAGTACTAATGGAAACCTTAGCTGATTTTGCCACAGTTAATTATTTTTCAGTAAATACGCTTACTACTGCTATATACGATACTTGGTTGGGCTATGGAAACTTAGCGACAGCAAATGCATTAGCAAGTCTATTAATGTTGATTATTCTTTTCGTTGTTGTTGCAGAGCAGAGAGCAAGGGCAGGGAAAAGTCATCAATCAAGCAGACCCAATCAGCATATTGAGATTATTAAATTGACTTTGGTTCACCAGCTTTTTGTTTGTGGTTTTTGCTGGTTACTAGTGTTAGCGGGCTTTCTTTTACCTTTCACTTTATTGATTATTATGGCAATAGAATACAGCGATATAGCTCAGCTAATCAAGTTAATTTCTCCTAGCATGAACAGTGTCAAGGTTTCATTTTATGCCGCTACTATTGCGACTTGCTTGGCATTATTATTTGGATTATACCGTCGGCTAAGTATAGATAAGTGGCGTCTGCTTCCTACAACTTTTGCTGGATTTGGTTACGCTGTGCCTGGTACCGTTTTAGCTATGGCCTTATTGGCTACCTTTGGTCCGTTGGATTATTTTATTAATGATGTAGCAGAATACTTTCAGTTTAAAGAACCCGGCCTGGTATTATCAGGGACCATTTTTGCTATCGTTTTCGCCTTTGTTGTTCGGTTTGCTGCCATTGCGAATGGAACAGTCTCGAGTGGTATCGAACAAATACCTCGTTCCCTTGACCTTGCGCCAGCAAGTTTAGGCTCAGGTTTAGGAAAAATGTTAAAAAAGGTCCATATTCCAATACTAAGACCTTCGATTTTAGTGGCATGGTTATTAGTCTTTGTGGAATCAATGAAAGAACTGCCTGCCGTTTTATTATTAAGACCTTTCAACTTTGAAACATTGAGCATACAAATTTATCAATTAATATCTGACGAAATGCTAGAGCAGGGAGCCTTGAGTGCCATTTTAATTGTGTTACTGGGTTTAGTACCTATTATTTGGCTTAACAGAAGTAAGGAATTAACCTAAATGGGCACGAATGAATTGCTAAGCATTAAGCAACTTACGGTAAAGTTACAAAATAAAATGATATTGTCAGATACCAACTTAACACTGGATTTCGGTGATATTCTTGGTTTGGTAGGACCAAGTGGGTGTGGAAAAACAACATTGCTTAATACTATCGCCGGCTTTAATGCGTTTAGCACTGGCGAACTGAAGCTACGCAGTCGCAATATAAAACGTGATTATGTTGCGGTTAACAAAGAAGTGCTTACGATTACCCCATCTATGAATGTCGCTCCTGAGCATCGTAATATCGGGATGATCTTTCAAGACTATGCATTATTTCCTCATTTGTCTGTAGAAAAAAACATCTGTTTTGGACTAGATAAACTAACGCAAATCGAACAAAAATCTCGAATGGCTGATTTGCTTAATTTGCTTAAATTAACTGGTTTAGAAGCTGAATTTCCCCATCAATTATCTGGTGGGCAACAGCAAAGAGTTGCCATTGCTAGAGCATTAGCGCCTCAACCGAAATTATTACTGCTTGATGAGCCATTTTCAAATATTGATGCTCGTTTACGCAATGAATTAATGTTAGAAATGCGCCAACTTTTAAAGCAGTTAAAAATGAGTGCAATCTTTGTTACCCATAACAAAGATGAAGTATTCACTTTTGCTGATAAAATAGCCGTTATGCATCAGGGCCGTATTTTACAAACAGGTAGCCCAGCTAAAGTTTGCCAATTACCGAATAGTTGGCAAGTTGCTGATTTTTTGCAGTTAGGTAGTTGGATACCTGTGAAAGCGATGAATGGTCGGCTTCAATCTGCCATTGGTGAATTTTGTTCAACAGAAGATATTTTTTCACACGAAAATGTCATCACCAATACGGAAATGTCACAAACATTGCAATTGTTATTAAAATCTCAAACTATTGAATACTTGGCGGATGAGGGCGTAAAATGCAATGCGAAAGTGGACTATATCAAAGTCACAGAACAAGGATTTCAGTATTTGCTTAGTAGTATTGATGAGGATTCACTTTTGTCATTTGACAACTTGTTTTTTTATAACGATATGTTATTAACCTTGGGCCAACGAATAGCGATAAAAATTAAACCGCATAAATATCAGGTTTTTAGCCGCTAAGGTAAGTTTGTTCAATATAGTTGTAATTTATTAAACGCTCCCATTTTGATGGATATTATTTTCTATCAAGCGGTAAAGTTAAAATGGGTCATAGCTACTGCTGATTGATTGCTAAAATCAAAAGATGTTAAAAATTTCTTATCAAGACAACCTTTTCAATATTTTTACGTATATATCAATAACAGTTTTACACATACGTTTTCAAAATAAACAAAGATGAGCTTTTGATATGACAATTAATTATTATAAAAAAATGAGAGTCAGAGCACTTTCGTTAACCCTCTGCACTATTTTTGGTGGCATGCTGCTCATCGGGAAAATAGTAAGTATACATGCAAACGAATTTGACCTTGGGCAAACAACCAATAACCATGGGATGACATCTGAATTCATTGAATCTATTAAAAGTCTTGGCTTTGACCACATAAGCTATGGCGAGCTAGTCGCGTTTAAAATGAATAATGTCACCGTATCATATATTAATAATATTCGTGAATTAGGTTTTACCAATATTACGCCTGGAGCACTAATTGCGTTTAAGGAACATGACATCAACGCTTCTTCTATTGAAGAAATGCAAACTATTGGATTAATAAACATGGGAGCAGGAGAGCTTATTGGGCTTTCTGAACATAATATTGATGCTAAATATGTTGATAAAATTAGGGCATTGGGATTTTTAAATATCGGAGCTGGGGAAATAATCGCTTTTAAGGCTCATGATGTTGACCAAGAGTACATCGATGAAATTAAATCTTTAGGTTTCGACTCGATTTCATTAGGAGAGGTTATAGCTTTCGAAAACCATCATATTGATACGAATAAAGTTAATGAGGTCCATAAACTCGGATTCATTGACATAAATGCAGGTGAAATGCTCGCATTTAGCATCCTTGGAATTAATCAGGCATTTATTGATAAAATGGAAAGTTTGGGTTTAACTGAAATTAACAAAAATGAAATATTACGACTTAAGCAATATAAGATAGATCAGGACACAATAGATAATATTAAAGACTATGGTTTATATAACCAACAAGCTAGCACTGTTATAGCTTTAGCTATGCTGAATCTAGATGACAGCTTAATCAGTGAAGTTAAAGCTTTGGATATAGACAACTATTCAATAGAAGCTTTTTTAGAGTCAAGAACAGGCAAAAAACATCATTCAAATTATGATGTTGAGGTTTATAATGAATTAGCCAAGATTATTTCAAAGATTTATCATTCTTAATCTCGTTATCGTTTTTGTACATTATGTACTGCTGCCGTACACAGCAATACATAATAATTTAACCCTCAGTAAGTGTTAGATGGCAAGGAAAAACATGTTTGGCATTTGATTTTTGGAATAACTGTCTATATATGTTTATCTTGTTGAAAATAAAAGACAAGTAATGCGATAATAGTAATTCATTAATTTTAAAAAATGGCAACTCTATGCAAGATGAAGACTTTGAGCCAGTAACTAAAGAAGTAGCTATACCAAGGGCACAGCTTGCGCGTTTACAAGCCTCGTTAAAATCTCCAACAGTTTTCTTCGAAAAGTTTGTCACACTTTCTCTATGGTTACCAAAAAAATTGGTTTCTTGGTGGCAGGTACTACATTCAAACCAAAAAATATATTTATTGGCAGTAATCTACGGCATTTCACAAGGCCAAAATTTCACACCGGAAGCTCCAATTGATCCTGATATAGGAATACTTATTGTTGGCTCCATTGCGATGATTGGTATGTTACGTGAGTTACTGAATATATTTACCCAGGTTTGGCAAACGCTGCTCGGTAAGAGTTTGATTTTCATTATTTACGTTATTATAGGTAATTATACCCTGGCTGTTGCCGCGAGAAAGGTCAATTACATTACTGGTGTTGATCCCGATTCATTAATTTATGCACAAGGGTTTACCACCGTTTTAATACTTCCGTTGTGGCTTCTTCTACTAACGTCGATGAGTTTGATCTTGTTATTCACCATTGGCAATCTCTGGTTTTTATTCCTTAAACTAATCAACTTATTACGTTTACATCCCATCAAAGTTCGTGTTGGAGAACGTTTCTCAGTATTATTTATATTTATACGTTTGGTCTTAATATCACCGATCATGATCACTTTGATGCAGCCACTAAATTGGTATAACAATGAATTAAACATTGAAATACCAGGGTTAACAATTAGTACAGGTCAAGAAAATTTAACTAAAGATGAAACGGCTAATGAGCAAAAAGAGGGGAAAGCGCTAGATGGTAAAAATGACATGGGCTTGATAGACGTGTCGGTTAGCTCTGAAGAAAAGGATAACTTGAAACAAGACCTTGAACTTGAAATTTCTAATAATAATCCTGACGTCGATGCGGTTTCGAATGAAGTAAAGTACACAGGGTTCGATAGAGCTATCGCTACTTTCGTTTATGAATATGAAACGTTTCAACAGTCCCGTTGTGAAAAAACAGATACTGAACGAGTGAGCATTATTGGTGAGGATATTATTTTAGTTGCTGAAAAGATAGAAGGGCACGCTTTAGGTTATAAGTTTAGCGCGCGAGCATGTGTATTAAGAGATTATAATTAAAAGAGTTGAATGGTCATTTCTTAAATATAAACAAGAACAGTAGACCTTCATTCTACTGTTCTTGTCGTTACTAACAGAGTTTACTCTGATAGTAACGAGATGAAAAAGCTCATCTCTAATGCACTCTCTCTTAAACGCTTAAAACGTCCTGATGCTCCGCCATGACCAGCTTCCATATCTGTTTTAAATAGCAGTAAGTTATCATCTGTTTTAAGCTCTCTCATTTTTGCTACCCACTTCATTGGTTCAAAGTACTGAACTTGTGAGTCGTGTAGACCGGTAGTAACGAGTATATTGGGGTAGTGTTGGGCACTAATATTATCAATAGGTGAATAAGCTAAAATGGTCTGATAGGCTTGAGCTTCATTTGGATTACCCCATTCGTCATATTCATTAGTGGTGAGTGGTATACTTTCATCGAGCATAGTTGTTAATACATCTAAGAATGGCACATGAGCGCCTATACCTAAATACAACTCAGGTGCTTGGTTAACCACAGCCCCCATCAATAAACCACCAGCACTGCCACCAGAAGCAAATATTTTATCTTTAGCGCCGTAACCTCGGTTAACTAAGGCTTTAGTTACATCAACAAAGTCGTTAAAGCTGTTTTGTTTATGTTTCAATTTGCCTGCTTCGTACCATGCTCTGCCTAACATTTCTGAACCCCGTACATGAGCGATAACGTAAACAAATCCTCGGTCGAGTAAACTCAATATTTGGCTAGAAAAATCAGGATCTATAGTAAGACCATAAGCACCATAGCCGTATTGTAAAAGTGGGTTAGTGCCATCTTTTTTAAATGAACTGCTACGATAAACAATTGATACAGGTACTTGAACACCATCGCGAGCGGTGATAAATAGGCGTTCTGATTGATAATCTTCGTTGTTAAAGTCACCTAATACTTTTTGTTGTTTAAGCAGCTTTCGCTCTCCGGTAGCTAAGTCAAACTCAAATAAAGAACCAGGAGTCGTTAAGCTTGAGTAGTATAATCTTGCAGTGGCACTTTTGGGGTCTGGGTTATCGCCAAGACAAGCAAAATAACAGGGATCATTAAAAGACAATGGATAGTGATTACCTGCATTTTTGCCTTGAATTGTGTGGACAATAAAACGAATTTGGCCATTTTCACGTTCGGTAACTACAATGAAATTATGAAATAACTCAATGCCTTCCATTAGTACATCTTTTCTGTGAGGGATCACTTCTTGCCAATTTTGAATATCATGTACTTGATCAACAGCAACTTTCATTAATCTAAAGTTTTTAGCTTGATAGTTAGTAACAATATAAAAATGTTCACCCATTTTATCAGCGTTGTATTCGTGTTCGTCTTGATAAGGAAATAGGTCGACAAATTCGCCATCAGGTTCATCTGCACTAAGCGCTAAAATATGTGTTGATTCGGTGGCGTGTAAACAAATATAAATTTGCGAGTCATCTCTGCTCTTATCTAAACTCATATAAAAACTGTGATCGTCTTCTTCATAAACGAGGATATCATCAGACTGCGGTGATCCTAATTTATGGCGATATACTTGTGTGCCTAATAACGTCTCTAAATCTTTTTTTACATAAAATACAGTTCTATTGTCGTTAGCCCAAACAATTTCACCTTCGGTTTCAACAAGAGTATCTTCGAAATAAACGTCTTGTGATTCAGATGTCTTACTGTTTAGCTGATCTAAATCTTTAAAGTAAATAGTGTAAATTCGGCGGCTGTCAGTATCTTCAGATATTGACATTATCCGATCATTTGGACTTATGGAGACATCACCCAAGTCATAAAATTCATGACCATTTGCTCGCTCATTAACATCTAATAATAGTGTTTTGTTATCACCTGAAAAACTTGTGGTTCGGTAATGATTCGAAAACTCTTGTTCTCCATTAACTTCGCTGTGATACCAATATTTACCATCTTTAATTGGCACCGTATTATCATCTTTAACGATTCTGTCTTTAAGTTCTTTAAAAAGTATATCTTGTAAAGGTTTTTGCTCAACTAACATGGCAGCAGTATAATTATTTTCATCGTTTAAGTGTGCTAATATTTTTTCATCGCTACGCTGGTCATCACGCATCCAATAGTAATCATCTACACGTTTATGATTATGTATTTCCATTTTATGTGGAATTTTTTCAGCAATTGGCGCGTTAATATTTTTTTCAAAGGTCGATAAAGATGCAGGCACTAAATAATCCTATTTAAATGATGTTGTTTCATAGCTAAAGGTAAATCTCGAATACCAATTCTATCGAGCTTTTATACATTAAGTTAGTCTTTGTTTTAAAAATAGTGTTAGAAGGTTTATTTGGCTATAAAATGTTATTTATCGGCTTAGTGTGCTCCGTAAAAAGGACATTAGTTCAAAGTATGCCAAGGGAACTAGATGAATGGCGTTCTAGCACATAAATATGCCGACAATCTTTAATTTTTTCTTGTATAACTTAACCCTCGGGTCAGCTGTTCGAATAGTCTTTGCTCATTCTCTTTCATTTGTTTGTTGTCTAACAAAGCTTGTTTTTCATTTGCTAATGTTTCTCGGTTAGTGGTAATTTGTTTATGCAGTTGCTGAGTCTGATCTTTCCTGATACTCCCGTTATGTTCATTAGCATCGACATCTTCTTTAGCAAGTTCTAGTAATCCCATTCTGGTCTCAATTTTTTTCAAATCAAGGTAATTAATGCCCATTCGATTGTATATAATTGCTGTGTATACTTCATCACGTTCTATTTTAACTTCTATCGGATGGTACATAATTTTATCTATATTTCCTTCAAGATAATCGAAAGGTTTTAGCTCCTTTTGTTCCGAATTAGCAGCATCAAGTTCACTTTTAACTGACTGCTTGATTTCGTCATAAATTGCTTCTAAGTCAGCTCTTTTTATATGGGTAATTTGTTCAGCAAACATAGCTTGTTCCACTGAACTTGATTTAGGACGCTGACTGGCAATTTGATTGTTAAATACCGCATTGAATTTATTGTCGTTACTTATTGGTTTACCTGAAGCAGAATACGGTAATAATTGATGGTTGTTTATCGTAATTGAGGCGGTCATTCTTAATCCCTTAGCAAGTGTTTATAAAGACAAATCAAATGTCTAATCATTGATATCTAAGCAATAAACAGACCGATAGTTGTAAGTTAAAAGATTTAATAACTATCGCTTTTGATACAAGTTAATGGGCTTATTTGTTGGGCATATTTAGGTGAAGCGGATTTAACGAAATGTAGTAAAAATATGATCATCATTACCCTATTTATCATAGATCAAATTTAAACGTTATATAAAGTATGGGACATAAATGGCCACTTTATAGGTCAATAATTGCCGCTTTTCGTGCAATATTTATTAATCATTTACGGGAGTAAAATGCTATTTGGTATTACCGGATAAAAGAGTCATTATTATCAATTTTATATTTATCGCTGAAATGCTTCTCGGTATTGTGTAGGTGTAAACGAAGATACTTTTTTAAAAGTACGTCGAAAGGCGGCATCATCTGAAAAACCTAGGGCGTCACTAATGAGATTAATAGGTTTACGGCTATAGATGAGGAATTCACTGGCTTGTTGAAGTTTGATCAGTCGTATAAAGCTGGCTAATGACAAGTTAGTTGCTTGTTTTACTTTTCGAGCGAGTGTCCGTTCTGTTTGGTTAAGGTGCTTGGCTAATACTGAAATAGTCAGTTTAGTCGCCGGTGTTTTTTCAACCCAGATGTAAATTTCTCTCAGTAGCTTATCTTCCAGTTTTATTAATTTAATTTGGGTAAATGGTTGTGAAGACTTTTCCGATTTCGGGATCATCATCAGTTCAATAATATCTCGTAATACATCATGACCGCATTGCTCGCTGATAAATTCTTGTGCTATAGGCAGATACCCATTTAAACCTGATGCGGTTCTATGTTGTTCTTCAGAGATATAGGTTTGACTAAAGCTCCAATTAACCTTTGGATAGTTATTCTGTACAAAGTCAGCCAACCACCATGTAACAGTAGCCAATTTATGGTCTAAACGACCTGAAGCTGCCATAAAACATACCGCTGTACAGTAGCCCCAGATTTGTGTGGTAATCGGTAATTTGTTTAATGCGGTTATTAACGGTTGATATTTATCCATAGCATGTTCTACGTGCTCTGGGTGATTTGTCCAAAATCCTGGGATCAGTAGGGCATCAACAGAGGTGTTTAACAATGTACCTTCTACTTTCATTGTCATGATCGGCTTTTTGCTTCCCGTTGAAAGATCAACATCTTTATCATTTACTCCTAACCAGTGAGTCGTGAAGATGTTTTTTCCGGTACGTTTGTTAGCGGCTTCTAATAATTCTGCAAATGCAAATAATCCAGAAACAACACAACCAGGGTATATCAATAATCCAATTTTCATTATTATCATCTATTGAAGGGAGATTTACGGCGCAAGGCTAATATTATCCCTAATTAATTTATGCACCACATTGGCCTCCTCTAGCATGGGCCAATGTCCGCTATTTTCTAATATGTGTACATTATCAGTACCAAACCTTTTAGCAAGCGCAACGGGTAAAAACGTATCTCTTTTCCCCCAAACAACCTGAGTTGGAAAACGTTGCCCAATAGCTTGTAACTGGTTTTCCCATTTCTTAAAAATTATCGGATCAAGCGCACGATAAAAACGTAAGATCATACGGCGATTCCGCCAAGTCAGTGAATTGTAATTTGATTGTATTTGAGTGTCCGTTAATATCGGAGTACTTTTTTTCATTGCCGCGCTGAATTGTTTACGGCCCATTAAATACATCGCTAATTCTCCTAAAATTGGTTTTCGCCAAGTTTTCGCCATAGCGTGCCATTGATAATCGGAAAAAAAAGTCGTGTCCATAATCGTCAAGCTTTTTACTTTCTCTGGGTGGGTTAAAGCAAATGCTAGTCCTACAATGCCACCAATGTCATGAATTACCATATGAATACCACCAGTAATCTTTAAACTAATTAGGAGTTTTTCTATAAAAGCAGCTAAATTTTCAAGGCTATACTGAAAATTTCGTGGTGAATTTGTACGACCAAATCCAGGTAAGTCGGGGGCAATACATAAGTATTCATTTGAAAGACTGGCAATGGCGCCTCCCCAAACCTCTGAGGTATCTGGTACGCCGTGTAAAAGTAAAAGGGGTTCACCTTTACCTTTCATATTTACATAAACTTGACTGTTATCTACGTTATACATTGTCATTACTTCACCTGTTAGCTCATTTTCCAGTTTTTAATGGTTATTATTTTGTCAGGTTATTTAGTTTCATTGTATGGCAAGATTTGACACTATCCATACAATTTATGTATTTTCCCCAGGATTTATCCTTAATTGTATTCTTGTGGACATTTTTACGATAAATTTATTGTTATATTAATGTGAGAAAGCAAAAAGGGAGTTCCATTTATATCTTGTTATGAACGGTGATGCATTTTACAGAATGGGATCACTTCAGGTGTTGAGGCGAACCAAATACTGAACAAAAACATCGAGTAGAGGTTTCTAAATTTAGTAGTGATTTTGCCGGAGATGGTGTGGGAATCTTAAGGTGCATCAAAGAATCGACTGACTTCAAGGCATATATACTGAATGTCTACCATTAGACCTAGACGTGATTGGTCTAATGGCATAAGCCGTAACTTACAGTCGTTTGGTTAACTGTTTTAAATTCTTCCCATCGATATCCATTGAAAATATCTTAAATCCGTCTTGCCAATTACCCGACTCAAATAGTAGTTGGTTGTCATCACTTGAGGTATCAGCAAAATGTTGCATTCCACCACTGTTTTTAGTTAAGTTTTCTATTGCACTTCCATCTATGTTTACACGGAATATATCAGGATTTATCCCGCCAAGTGGTGATGAAAACAAAACAAAGTCTCCCTTTGCACTCCAATCAGGCATCATCACATCGCCCTTAATATCGGTTAACTGCTTAAGGTTTTTAGTCTTGAGGTTATACATAAATAAATCATCATCTTTACGGTCGTTACGATCTGAAGCGAACACGATTAAGTCTAATTCAGGGTGCCACTTGGGTGAGCGAATGTGGCTGGCGTGATCTTGTGAAGAGAATATAGTCGTGGGTTGAGCTTGATTGCCAGCGCCAACGTTCGTCAATAGTAAATCAGCACTACCAGCTTTTGAATTAACGCTGTAAACGATACGTTGATCATGAGAATCAACAGAATAGCCATTAATGCCGTTATTTTTCGGCTGAAAGGTTTGCTGCTGTGTGGCGCCGCCATCAACACTGATTTTGTACATGTTTAGGCTCTTCATATTAAGCCCCGAGCGGTAATAAATATATTTTCCGTCTGCCGACCAAGTAGGTTCGATGTCCCATAAGTCTTTATTAACGGTTAGACGTCTTTCTTCGCTGCCGTCTGCTTTGGCGATAAAAATATCGGGTAGCGTTTTTCCTCGGTAAGAGTAGTAGACGATCAAATCACCATTAGGTGAATATTTTGGGGCAATATCCATAATGACCTGATTTTCTTCTGCTTGAACAATTACGCTAGCAGATAATAACATTGTGCTGGTAATAAGTTTTTTAAACATTTTGCTTCTCCATTAATTTAATTATTTAACTCAATTTTGTCGTTATATGACTGTGAGTTGGTTCAGATTAATGACGAATTTTCATCAGTGGTAGCTTTATGGGATAAAAAACAACTTATGTGACAGAGTGACACAATACTGTGTAT
>Ga0209395_1006186_pt1 | contig 13077 bp, 9 predicted proteins | sample GOMGulsemesocosm_3_FD_184635 | JGI IMG/M metagenome (GOLD analysis project Ga0209395, IMG submission 184635) | Methane-oxidizing microbial communities from mesocosms in the Gulf of Mexico - GOM9D Gulf of Mexico (SPAdes) (version 2) | ecosystem: Environmental > Aquatic > Marine > Cold seeps... | reverse complement strand
TAACAACAACAGATGGGCGATTTACTATTATGATGCCGCATCCGGAACGTTGTTTCAGAACAATTCAAAATTCATGGTATCCAGAACAGTGGAATGAAGATGGAGCTTGGATGAGAATGTTTAGAAATGCACGTGTTTGGGTTGGATAATTAACCTTATTAGTAATTGATTAAGCTTGTACAGTCTTAGTAAAAAGATTGTGCAAGCTTGTTAAATACCCCCTGATTTAAAAAACCTTTTAAAATTCTCTGCAACCTCAATACCCTCCCAAAACTAACAACTGATTTCTGTAGATAGCTTTCTTTTTAGGTAAACCTTCCGATAGTGGGTCGAATCTGTTGTTAAGATTATTTATATATTTTCGGGGCGCAGGCTTTAGCCTGCTCTTGAGCTAAAGAATGCAGGTTAAAACCTGCGCCCCAAAAGACGGTTACTCATGATGGTTTTTATTAAAACTACAAATTTAACCCACCACCAACCTTCCTTTTAAATTCATTAAACCTAACTATTTAACAATTTAATTGTTAGCATTAGTATTGTCTTGATTTTTTACAATGTATAATGAAAAGGTAAGAGGGCAGTGGTATTGTTCATAAAATAATTATAAGAATTAATGTATAAGAGTGATTAATGAGTCAATTACAAAAGATATACGAAAATAATATAGCTTGGGCTGAAAAGATAAAGAAAAATAAACCCAATTTTTTCTCTGACTTATCAAAACAGCAATCACCAGAATATTTGTGGATTGGCTGTTCAGATAGTCGTGTTGTAGCTGAACAATTGGTAGGTTTACAACCCGGTGAATTATTTGTACACCGCAATATTGCAAATGTTGTTGTACCGACAGATTTAAATTGCTTATCTGTTATTCAATTTGCAGTTGAGGTTTTAAAAGTAAAACATATTATTGTTTGTGGTCACTATGGTTGTGGTGGTGTAAAAGCATCAATGCAACGAATAGAGCATGGCTTAATTGATAATTGGTTATGCCATATTAAAAGTGTACATCAGAAAAATGAAGAGGAATTGTTAGCAATAGTTGATGAAACTGAACGTTTAGATAGATTATGTGAACTTAATGTTATTGAACAAGTTAAGAATATCTGTCATACAACAGTTGTACAACGAGCTTGGCGTAATAATAAAGAGTTAACGGTGCATGGTTGTATTTACACTTTAGAAACGGGCATTTTAAAAGATTTAGATATGCGATTTAGTGAAATGGGACATATGAATGATATTTTCCAATTAAGACAGCCAAAACGTGATGTTTATAAACCTAGTTTAAATATTATGAAAAATGATTTAAGGGAAGGTAAGTAAAATTAACATTCAACAATTAAATGCTGATTTTGGTATTACTGGTCAGGTAAAGTTTATAGAAGTAAAAGGTGGTTTACATTTTATTCAAGTTAATAATCCAAAAGCATCTGCTTTAATTTCTGTCTATGCAGGGCAAGTTTTATCTTTTAAACCTGTAACTGAAACTGAAGATATTTTGTTTTTCAGTGACAATGCTTTCTTTATTGAAGGCAAGGCAATGAGAGGCGGTATCCCCATTTGCTGGCCTTGGTTTGGTGATGCTTCCGAAGGCACAGATTTACCAGCACATGGATTTGTACGGAATAATATTTGGAATGTTTCTGAGGTTGATATTTTACAAAATGGTGATACAAAAATATCACTTGAATTTATTGACAGCGAAATGACTCGAGAGCTTTGGCCTTATAACTTTAAACTTGTATTGGAAATAATAGTTGGAGAGTCACTAAGCTTAAATTTGCGAACTAAAAATACTGGGAAACAAACTTTATCTATTACTGAAGCATTACATACATATTTTAATGTAGGTGATTCTAGTCAAGTTAAAATTCTAGGTTTAGAAAAAACAGAATATTTAGATAAAGCAGAAGAGTTTGTAAAAGTTTGCCAAGTTGGCGCTATTACTGTTGAACAAGCGATGGATCATATTCATACGGGGGATGGACGTAATTTAACTATTTCTGACCCTGTTTTAAATCGGAATATTAAAATCACCTCTTCTGGTAATAAAAACGTAGTGGTATGGAACCCCGGTCCAGAAGGTGCTGAGAAAATGCAGGACTTAAATGCTGAAGATTACAAACGTTTTGTATGTGTGGAAATTGCTAATACAGCTTCTAATACTGTAAAGATTCAACCTGGACAAGAATATAATATGGTTACTAATTATAGTATTTACAAGTAATTGTAAACCTTACAAAATTTCATTATCTTAGCAATGGTTGCTAAGTAAGTATCCATAAGTATTCTAACATTTTTGATTTTAAAGTTTCGTGTAGGATGGGCAAAGGGGCTTTATCCCGTGCCCATCAAATGCGATACACATGAAGATGGGCACGTCGCACCTCCTTTGCCCATCTACAAAATTGTTAAATTAATTTTTGCCACCTACTTACTTATAATTCCTGTTTTAAGTTATGCAGTATAATTTAACAAAGTTTTTTGATATATCTTGATGTAACTTAATTATTATTTAATTTTACATAAATTGAAGGAAAATTACTTGTTATGTATAAAAAGCTAAGGCGATCAATAGCTATAATACTTACCTTTATTATAGCTATTGCAATATCCATAACTGCAATTTATTTTGTTGAAAAATATAATCATCAACAAAAACGTTTATCCATTCAGAAACTTTCCAGCAGTTATGTCAGCTTAATTAGAAATAATGTTTTTCAAGCTATTTCGGCAGCTTATCCCTTGGCCGCATTTATTCGCACACAAAAAGGGGACACAACAGGCTTTAGCGAATTAGCAACTGAAATGCTACCTCTATACCCAGGTGCGGCTGCTTTACAACTGCAACCAGGTGGCATTCTTAAACATGTTGTGCCTTTAGAGGGTAATGAAAGTGCTATTGGGCATAACCTGCTGCTTAATCCAAAGAGAACCAAAGAAGCTTTCCTTGCAAAAGAAACGGGTAAGTTAACATTGGCAGGTCCTTTTGAGTTGGTCCAAGGTGGTATTGGAGCCGCTGCTCGCCTTCCTATTTTTTTAAAAAATTCACAAGGTAATAAGACTTTTTGGGGGTTCTCAACTGTTTTATTCAGATTCCCAGAAGTACTTGGTACTGCAAAGTTGGATGGATTAGTCGATGCTGGATTAGCATATGAATTATCACGAATTAATCCTGATACACATGAAATTCAAGTTATTGCACGTTCAAAAGATCTGCTGATAGAAAACCCTGAAAAATTTAATATTGATGTTCCTAATGGTATGTGGACTTTTAAAGTCTCACCCATCAAAGCCTGGAGTAATCCCGGATATATTATATTATTAGGGATAATGGGGGTTGTGTTTACCTTTCTGCTCACTTTTTCTTCTTATTCAATACAAGGCTTACGCAATAATAAAAGAAAATTACAAAAGCAGGTTGCTGACCGTACAAAGGAATTAAGTGATAATTTAAAACGATTAGATGTTGCATTGGATGTAGCTAATCAAGGGTGGTTTGATTTTAATCTTCAGACGGGAGAAGCTCTGGTTAGTAATCATTTTCCTGCTGTATTGGGTTATTCCCCTGATGGATTTAATTGCAATATAGAAGAATGGCAATTAAATCTGCATCCTAATGAACAGCAAGTCTTTTTAGATGCATTGAAGGGTTGTAAAGAAACAGGGAAACCTTTAGATATAGAATACAGAAGAAAATCTAAAGATGGTCATTGGGTGTGGCTACATTCAATTGGTGAAATTATAGAAAAGGATAAATACAACAGACCTCAAAGAATGATTGGTATTCATACTGATATTTCAGATCGCAAACGCAGTGAGCAGGTGTTACGTGTTTTGGCTGAAGGTGGGGAAATTGAAGAAGGTAGTATTTTCCAAGTAATGGTTAAGCAATTAGCATCTGCTCAAAATGCACGGTATGCCTTTATTGCACAAATAGGGCCTGAAAACATGGATGTGTCGAATACAATCGCTGTATGGGCTGGTGATAATTATATTGATAATATCTCTTATGTACTAGAGGAATCTCCTTGTCAGAATGTGATTCAACAAGGTGTTTGTTTTTATCCAAGGAACATTTGTCAGTTATTTCCTAATGACCAATTATTAGTTGATATTGGGGCGGAAAGCTATTTAGGTATGCCTTTAAGAAATAGTAGGGATGAGGTTATAGGTCTAGTGGTTGTTATTGATGATAAACCCATGCAGGAGAACCCTTTTACTATAACGTTACTAGAAAGTCTCGCGACTAGAGCTGCTATTGAATTAGAGCGAATAAAAACAGATGAAAAGATAAAACTATCTTCTAAAGTATTTAGTGATGCACATGAAGGTATTATGATTACAGATATCAACGGTATTATTATTGAGGTAAACCCTACTTTTTCTGAAATAACGGGATATGAACGTGAAGAGGTATTAGGGCAATCCCCTAGTATTCTTAGTTCTGGAAAACACAGTTCTGAGTTTTATATTGATATGTGGCAATCCATCATTAATTACGGGCATTGGCAGGGTGAACTTTGGAATAGAAAGAAAAATGGTGAGCTATTTGCTGAAATGTTAACTATCTCATCTATACAGGATGATAACTCTAATCATACAACACATTATCTTGGCTTATTCTCAGATATAACCAAAAATAAAGAACAACAAAAGAAGTTAGAGTTAATGGCGCAATATGATGTGTTAACTCAACTACCAAACAGGGTTCTTTTTGCTGATAGGTTCAGCCTTGCTAAGGCACAAAGCAAACGTTCAGGTACTTTACTTGCAATTTGCTTTCTTGATTTAGATGATTTTAAACCTGTTAATGATAATTTTGGACATGGAGTGGGCGATCAGTTACTTATTGAAGTTTCTGCTCGAATAAAAGCAAATATTAGAGAAGAAGATACTGTTTCACGTCAAGGTGGTGATGAATTTACATTATTACTGGGAAATCTAGAATCTTCTTTACAATGTGAACAAATGTTAGAAAGGCTTCACCATTCACTTGCTGAACCCTATTTAATAGATGGGCAAGCTATCAATATTAGTGCATCTTCAGGAGTGACTCTATACCCTAATGATAATGTCGACTTGGATGCTTTAATAAGACATGCAGACCAGGCCATGTACCAAGCTAAATTATTAGGCAGAAATAAATATCAATTATTTAACACTGAACAAGACCAACAAATTATTAAAAAGCAGCATCAATTAGCTGAAATAAAACTGGCACTATCAAATAACGAGTTTTGTTTGTATTACCAGCCTAAAGTAGATATGAAAAGTGGTGTTGTCTTTGGTGCCGAAGCACTTATTCGCTGGATACACCCTGACAAAGGTCTAATTTCACCTTTTAAGTTTTTACCCATTATTGAAGATACAGAATTAGAAATATTAATGGGTGATTGGGTTATTCATCAAGGTTTAAGTCAACTCAATCAATGGCACAAACAAGGTATTATGCTTGAGGTAAGTGTGAATATATCCTCCTATCATTTGCAATCAGCTTCCTTTTTTGTGAATCTTGAAAAAGCCTTGGCAAGCTACCCAGATGTGAGTCATGAATACTTTCAGTTAGAAATATTAGAAAGCAGTGCCCTAGGCGATTTAGAAAAAATTAGCAGTGTTATCAATATTTGTCGAGATAAACTGGGTGTTAATGTAGCACTGGATGATTTTGGCACTGGGTATTCATCCTTAACGCACTTAAGAAGTTTATCGGCTAATATGATTAAAATAGACCAATGTTTTGTTAGAGATATGCTAGATGACCCAAGTGACTATGCAATTATTGATGGTGTGATTGGGCTGTCAGACTCATTCAGTCGAGAAGTTATTGCAGAAGGTGTGGAAACTATAGAGCACGGTACAATGCTACTACTAATGGGGTGTTATAAAGCACAAGGGTATGGAATTGCACGGCCTATGCCTACAATTGATCTACCAAACTGGTTAGCGAACTACTCAGCAAATCTAGAATGGATGAATATTGCTAATAAAGATCGTACAGTGAAAGAAACAAAAATAAAATTATTAATATTGACGACCGAGCAATGGCATAGAAAATTCCAACATAACATCTTGGAGGCACCCGATATAAATAAAAGCTGGCCTATAGCAAACCCTAAAAAATGTCATCTTGGTAATTGGATACAGCGAACCAAGCAAGAGAAAATATTTGATGATAATTGGGTGGAAAAGCTTAATGACGTTCATTTAGAACTGCACACTATTGCTCATTATTTATTTGATAAATATCAACAAGGGAGGCTTGATGAAGCAAGGCAAGGACTAAATGAAATGCAAACAGCATTTGTAAAAATGACGAATGTATTGGGTGAATGGGAATAAGATGTTTAATACAAAGTGTTTTTGATAAACAAGATATATTGGAACAGCTGTAATATTAATTGTTCCATAAGTATTTGACAGCCAATTATGTTTGTTTTTTATCTAAGTTGACCTAAGGTAGAGAGAAGGCACGCCTTCTCTCTACAGCTAAAATAGCTAATACTCATTAAAATAATGAGTATGGCAGAATCATCCACCACACCCAATCATATAATTACTATTTAGCGTTTTCCGCATCAGAAATTATTTTCAATGAACGCTCTACAGCAGCATTAGCTTGATCTGCTTTTACTTGCAATACATCCATATTAGCTTTTTCAAAAGCAACTTTTTCTTCTAGTTCTTGTTCTGGAGAGAAGCGTAGAAAGAAAGTTAAGAAGGAAGCAACTGCAACCACACAGCCAATAACAAAGAATACGTCATTCCATTCCATAGCACCTTTAAATAGAAAACCAGCTGCTACAGCACCTGCGTTACCACCGGCTCCAACAACACCTGATACAGCACCTAGCGCTTTTTTGTCGATGAAAGGTACAACAGAGTAGGTTGCTCCTTCAGCCATTTGGGTGAATAAAGAAAAAATGATTAAAGTTGGGATAGCTAAGAATAATACATTCATTTGTGAAAAAAGCATAAGCGCAAAGCCTTCACCTAATAACACAATAAATAACCAATAAGCACGGCCTTTTAATCCCCATAGAGACGCACAGTTATCAGCAAAAATTCCACCTAAAGTACGGGCAAAGATATTCATTAAGCCAAAACACGCTGCAATTAGACCTGCTGTAACCATATCAACTTCAAAATAATCAAAGAAGTATAGTGCTGCGACGTTATTTACAGTTAACTCAATTCCGAAACATGAGCCGTAGATTAAGAACAGTATCCAGATACGATAATCTTTCATCGCATTCAAATAAGACCCTGTTACTTCCTTTTTCTCAGGAAGCAGCCCTTTTTCTCGAAGTTCCTTAAAGTTTCCATCAGGTGCATCTTGAGTTAAAAAGAAATAAGCAATACCCGTAAAGAATATTACTGTACCAACCACGACCATCGAAGCACGCCAGGCTTCAGCATCGGTAAACCCAAAACCAATGACAAAAGCAGAGAACATTAATGGCATTACAAGTTGTGTTACACCACCACCTAAGTTACCCCAACCAGCACTAGTAGCATTTGCTTGACCCACTACGTTTGGAGCAAACATCACCGATGTATGATATTGAGTAATAACAAAAGAAGCCCCGATTATACCAATTAGTAATCGAAATACTAAAAAGGTTTCAAAGCTGTCGGCTAGGCCAATACCTGCTACAGGAATTGCACCAAATAAAAGTAGATAGGTATAAGCTAGTCTTGGTCCAATACGGTCACAAAGCCAGCCTATAAAAAAACGGGCGAAGACGGTTGCTGCCACAGAAGCAATAATCGACCAACCCACTTGCTCTTTGGTTAGGTGTAATTCTTCTCGAATTATCACCATCATTGGTGCAATACCAAACCATGCGAAAAAAGCAGAAAAGAAGGCAAACCATGTCATATGGAATGTTCTAATCTGTACCATGCTAACTTTGAAGAAATTTCCCCAAAGGTTTGTTGCTTTATTTTGTAGTTCCAATTTTATTTCTCTTTGATATTTTAAAAAATCTTTTTATTACCAAATTGGGTAACAAATGCAGAACAGACTCTAGTCTGCTATTTACACACATTAATGCGGATAGCTGACTGAAAGTCCGCTCTACAGTTAATCTTGGGGTTAATGGTTCATTTTATGGTGTTTTTTTGAACTAGAAGTGCTTGATGAATCCCCTGAATACAAGGCATCATTTTTAGGGCCAGTCACATTTAAAATACCCCATGCGCCTCTATCTACTCTAGCTAAGGCATGGTCGACTAAAACGTAATTGCCAGGGTAATCTACTTTAAATTCAACCATACTGGCTCCACCAGCAGGCACTAATGTTGTTTGTACATTTTTCAATGGATTACTTAAAGCAGCTTCTGGGTATACTTGATCAAAAATTTCACCAATAATATGGAAAGAGCTTATTTTGGTGACGCCCGCATTACCAAAGAAAATTCTTACTTTATCGCCTACTTTTGCTTGTAATTGATTTTCTCCAGTTAAAGCACCTGTCCGTCCATTAAAAATAATGTATTCAGGGCGTTCATCAATCATTTTACGGCTGTTAAATTTTTGAAAACCTTTTTTACCTAATCTTTGTTTTGTGTATAACTCACCTTGCATAACATAAAATTCATGATCTACTTTAGATAAACCTTGTTTAGGTTCAACTAAAATCATGCCATACATACCATTTGCAATATGGGTAGCAGGGTTTCCCGCTGCACAATGATAAATATATAAGCCTGGTGTTGTTGCTTTAAAGGTTAGTGTTTTTGATTCACCAGGTTCAACTTCTGTTACTGCTTTACCACCACCAGGGCCTGTAACTGCATGTAAGTCAATGGCATGGCTATGACTGCTTGATTCATTATTGTATAAAGTTAACTCAACTGTATCATCCTCTTTAACTCTTAAAAAAGGGCCTGGAACAGTATTGTTAAATGTCCAATAGTGGTACAGAATATTGGGAGCAATTTTAGAAATTACTTCAACAGCCTCAAGCATTATGGTTACTTTTTTTGCTTGTTTTCTGCTAAGTGGTTTTGGTAAATCATCTGCTCGTTTACTAATATCTCGTACTTTTTTATATTCAGAAATATTAATATCCATATCATGTTGGTAATGCTCGCCAGGACCAAAATTCATCATTTTCTTTGATTGATGTTTACCTGAATATTGATGGCTTTCGTTAGCATTAGCTACTGAAGGTATTAAAGTTATGAAAAGTAGCGTGATTAATAATTGTAACGGAGTCTTAGTTTGGGAATTATTCAATAGACTATTTTTTGTTGTTATATTTGTCTTCATAATGAATCTCCATTTGAAACATAATAAGTTATTTATTCTCCACTATTTTTTAATAGTAAGAACGAAATTAAGCGGTTAAATGTCTTAAATCAGCCATCTTTTCACCTGCTTGCTTCATTTGATCAGCAGTTAGTATTTTTTTGGCTTGTGGTGAGAAATCCTCGTCTTCACGGGTTAAATGATCTCTTAGTATCTTTTCAAACTCTACTGTTAAATGTAGAAAATGATCATAATTTGTAATTTGTTCTGGGTGACTTAAACGTTTAGCAACATCAGCCCAAGAGGCTTCAATTTCTTCATGATCCATAATTAAACGTTCAATCATGCCTATAATTAAGCTGGATTGATTAACCAATAAAGGAAATAGAGCTTCTTCTTCGTCTTTATGGTGCAAAATTGTGGCATGTGAATAATGGCAATACATATTCATGCATTCGTTAGCCAGTGCCTCTGTCATTCCTTGCTTTTGAATTTCTTTTGCTAATTCGACTAATTTTTTGCCTCTAGCAAGAAAGTCTTGATGATAGTCAGTTATAACTTGTAAGCCACTTGAGAAATCAGTAGCTGGGTCGGTAAATTTAAATTCCATAAAATATTATAGTGTTATCGTTTTCATGATTCACATCATGATACGGGGCGCAGGCTTTAGCCTGCTTCATTGTGAATAATGAGCAGGATAAAGTCTGCGCCCCATTGTTTTTACATCAGAACAGAAAGTTTATCTTTGTTTTACAAATTTAGTTCTAACAATTTGGTAAGGTCTAAACATATAACCTAAAGGCATACTCCAAACATGAACCAAACGGCTAAATGGGAATAAGAAGAAAACACTCATACCCAAAAATAAATGTAATTTGTAGATAAAACCAACATTATCAAGAATAGTCGCATCAGCATTTAATGTTAATGTTGCTTGCGCCCAATCTGCTAGAGCGATCATCGCAGATGTATCACCACTAAAAGCATGATAGATAGAGACTGGAATGGTTAATAAACCAATAGCCAGTGTTACCAATATCCAGTTAAGAATAAATAGATCCATAAAACGACTATTTGCTCTTACACGAGGGTGAAACATACGACGTTTCCATAAGATAACGCCACCCATCATACAAATTGAGCCAAAGGCTGCACCTGCCGAGATAGCAACAATTTGATGCATCATATCGGACACGCCCATTTCTAAAAACCATGAGTGTGGTGTAACAAGCCCAGCAAAATGCCCCATAAATAAAGCTATTACGCCAATATGAAATAGAATGCTGCCTTTTTGCAGTTGTTCTTTTTCAAATATTTGGCTGGAATCAGCTTTCCAGGTGTATTGTTCTCTGTCAAAGCGAATCAAACTGCCTACAAAAAATGTAGTCAGGGCAATGTAGGGGTAAACCCCAAATAGTAAATTACTTAAGTTCATAATAAGTCCTATGCTGCAATATCTTCAACATGTCCGTGACGAGCCACCATTCGTACTAGTGGAGCGTATGGACTTTCATTTTTTTCAAGATTACTGGCGATGATGTCAGCCGCTTGTGACGTTTGTTGTAAAAAAGCCAACGCACTTGCTTTATCATCCATTGTGGATACATATTCCAGAATCAGCGGTAGATAATCAGGCAATTCACCGCTACCAATTTCAAACCCAGTCTTTTTATAAAGTTCTGTCAGTTCAATTAGGGCAGGGCCTCTATCTCGATCTTGTTCATCAAATAAATGATAAGTTAGATAAAGAGAGTTTTCAGCTGTCATATCAAAGTTATTAACATATTCTGCCTGAAATTTTGTTAAAGATAGGCCAGATGCCCAGAGGGTAAATCCACTGAGAATCTTTTTATCTTCCGCCGAAAGATCTGGCAGCTCATTAATGAGTTGATTCATTTCATCCCAATGAGCTGTTAAATCTTTAGTCGGGTATTCCAGTAAAATGGAAAGTACCTTGTAGACTTGCGTCATGCTTTCTCCCCATCAGAGCGCTTAGCTGCAGGGTGGTAACGCACAAACTCTAAATTATCAGCAGTTTTCTTGCGTTTATCAGGGAAGAGTGATGCGTTCTCACTGATACTACAACCATCATTACCAAAGCTAAAACCATTTTGCCCCTGGAATGAATGGAAATCTTCCTGACGTAACTCTTCATGACTTGTTGGAATAACAAAACGGTCTTCATGGTTTGCAATCGCCATATAACGATACATATCATTGACTTGATCTTCCGTTAAGCCAACCTCTTCCAATACAGCTAAATCAGTTTTACCTTCAACATTTTTTGAACGGTAAAAACTACGCATAGCAATCATACGTTTTAAAGCGGCAACGATAGGTTTCTCATCACCTGCTGTAAACATATTTGCCAAATATTTCATCGGTAAACGTAGGGTTTCAATGCTTGGAATTGCACCGTCAGCCATAGTTGATAAGTTACCTTGATCAATTTGTGATTGCACAGGTGATAGAGGTGGCACATACCAGACCATTGGTAAAGTACGGAATTCAGGATGTAATGGGAACGCAACTTTCCAATCCACAATTAATTTACGAATTGGAGATTTACGTGCAGCTTCCATCCAAGACTCAGGAATACCATCTTCTTTTGCTTGTTTAATCACTTCTGGATCATTAGGGTCAAGGAATAAATCAAGTTGTGCTTGATATAAATCTTGATCATTTTCTACAGAAGCTAATTCCTCAATACGATCGGCATCATATAGCATCACGCCGTTGTAACGGATACGACCCACACAAGATTCAGAACATACCGTTGGTAAGCCAGATTCTACACGTGGGTAACAGCCAGTACATTTTTCAGCTTTACCTGATTCCCAGTTGTAGAACATTTTCTTGTATGGGCAGGCACTGATACACATACGCCAGCTACGACATTTGTCTTGGTCAACCAACACAATACCGTCTTCTTCTCTTTTATATAAAGAACCAGAAGGGCAGGCGGCTACACAGGCAGGGTTAACGCAGTGGTTACACATACGTGGCAAATACATAAGGAAAGTTTGTTCAAACTCACCATAAATTTGCTTTTCCATATCACTAAAGTTGACATCCTGACCACGGTGCTTAAATTTACCACCTAAGTCATCTTCCCAGTTTGGACCCCACTCGATTTTTTCCATCCGGGTTCCATCAATCAAAGATCGAGGTCTAGCCGTTGGCGTTGCTTCAACTAACTCACTATTTTGCAGTGTGGCATAGTCATAAGTAAAAGGCTCGTAGTAATCATCAATCGTTGGCATATTAGGATTCATAAAAATATTTTTAAGAATACTTCTACGACTCCCCGATTTTAATTGCAGTTTGCCATTTTCAAGAACCCAGCCACCATTCCATTGCTCTTGGTCTTCCCAGTTTTTTGGGTAACCAATACCAGGTTTTGATTCAACATTATTAAACCAGGCATACTCAACCCCTTTACGGTTAGTCCAGACGTTTTTACAAGTCACTGAACAAGTGTGACAACCGATACATTTATCGAGATTCATCACCAGTGAAAAATTTGCTCTTACTTTCATTGTCTATTTCTCCGACTCATCTGTGCAAGTGTATGGTGCTTGTGGCACGCCTTCAGGATTCAGCTGTTTCTCTTTGGCATCTGTTAATGGCTCTTCTAACCATTGAACATCCTGATCGTCTAATTTATGCAAGATGACATATTCATCACGTTGTGAACCAATCGTACCGTAATAGTTAAAACCATAACTTAACTGTGCATAACCACCAATCATATGAGTTGGTTTAACGGTAATACGTGTCACACTATTTAAAATACCACCCCGTTTACCGGTAGTATT
>Ga0209395_1006185_pt1 | contig 13078 bp, 11 predicted proteins | sample GOMGulsemesocosm_3_FD_184635 | JGI IMG/M metagenome (GOLD analysis project Ga0209395, IMG submission 184635) | Methane-oxidizing microbial communities from mesocosms in the Gulf of Mexico - GOM9D Gulf of Mexico (SPAdes) (version 2) | ecosystem: Environmental > Aquatic > Marine > Cold seeps... | reverse complement strand
TAATCTAAGTCATATGCATGTAAGCACTATTCACTCTCTTGCTTATAAAAGAATTCAAGCCCATAATTATGTTTTGTGCTCTGATTTAAAAATGCAAGTTTTAGAATACAATTTATGTGAATATGAGAGAAAAGTAAATCAAAAAAATTCGTATTACCCTATTCCTGAATACTTGGCCCTAATAAAAGACTTGGTTAATTTTTATTGCAACAGCTCAATTATTGCTTTAAACGAAGCCCTTTTAAAAGCCTATAAACAACAAAGTGATTTGGGTGCTAAAATAATTGAACTTATTTCAAAAGATGAATCAAGAGTTCTTGCTCATCTTAAATACATTTTATCTGCTATGAAGAATAAAAAAATAGAAGCCACCCATGATTTTTATTTAAAAATGTTTTATTTAAATAAGTCTGCCTGTTCTAATTTAGGCTATGATTTAATTCTTGTAGATGAAGCACAAGATATTTCTGATGTGATGATAAGAATAGTTGAGAATCAAAATGCAAGACGGGTGTATATTGGAGATTCTTTTCAACAAATATATTCTTTTAGATATGCGACTAATGCCCTTGCTAAAATTGATTTACCTGCTTTTACTTTAAGTAAGAGTTTTCGTTTTGGAAATGAATATGCAAAAACCTTAGCCAAAAGTTTAAATACCTTGTATAAAAAATGTGGCTCGTCTTCTTTATATTTAGAAGGTACACAAAATGAAACTAAAATAGGTGAAAAATATTTGGATGTAAATAAACCTATTTGTGTAATTGCACGTACTACTTTTGGTTTAATTCAAAAAATAGTGCATTATATTCATGACAATAAAAAGATTTATTTTGAAGGGGGATACGGAGGATATTCGTTTATGAACCCTATGGTGTATTCTATTTTTTATTTAAAACAAAAGAAGAATGACAAAATCACCCTTCCTGAAATCAAAGAGTTTGAATCCATAGGAGAGCTTGAAGAATTTGCAAAAGATACAAAAAACCAAGATTATCTAAACATCATAAAATTCATTAATGCTTATGGTGATAATATTTTTGAAATCAATAAAAAAATAAAAAACCGTCTGGTTCTTGATAAAAACAAAGCCGATATTATTTTTACGACTACTCATAAATCCAAGGGTTTAGAATACGAACAAATAATCCTAGCAGATGATTTTATTTCAAAAAAAGAAATCACAAATGAAAAAAGTAAAATGAGTGATATGCAAAAAGCAGAAGAACTTAATATTTATTATGTGGCTGCTACAAGAGCAAAAGAAGTAGCCGTTTTAGCATCGCTTGAATTAAACTATGTGTACAAAGAAGAAGATAATTTTGATTTCAAAGCTAAAAAAACCTACAAAAAAACGTCCTCATCAAAAATGAAAAAAATGCAAGAACAATGGTTGTCAAAAAATAAAACAAAAAAATCAGACGCTTTTTAATTTTTTATTCTAGTTATCTTATCTCAGAAAAACATGCAGCCATTAAAAAATGCAAGTTTACTAATACAAAAACCATATTAATAATTTTATGAATTATTAATATTTACACATAATAAATAACTAGATATATTATTTAACTTTTTCTTAATTATATATATATATACTTTTTCTTTTAAAAAGGAATAATTATGAAAAAATCAAGAGTTATAGGCTTATTCATAGCATTATTGTTATTGCCCAGTTTAATAATGGCAAGCGAGGGCTTTGATGCGGCAGTAGATCAGTTTTTTACTGATTATTTAGGTTGGTTTGCAAGCACAATATTTTATGGGATTAAAGTACAAGATGGAGTTACTTTTCCTCTTATTGTAGGATGGTTATTTGCAGCCGCAATTATATTTACCCTTTACTTTGGTTTCGTACAGTTTAGAAGATTCAGACTTTCACTTGATATAGTTGCAGGAAAATACACAGACCCAAATACAAAAGAAAAAGGTGAGATTTCACATTTTCAAGCTTTGACAACAGCATTATCAGGAACGGTTGGGCTTGGAAACATTGCAGGGGTTGGTGTTGCTTTAGCAATTGGTGGTCCTGGAGCAACGTTTTGGATGATTCTTTGTGGATTATTAGGAATGGCATCAAAATTTACTGAGTGTACGCTAGGAGTTAAGTATAGAAATGAATTTGCAGATGGAACAGTTTCAGGTGGTCCAATGTACTATTTATCTAAAGCCTTTAAAGAAAAAGGTTTTACGAATCTTGGGAAGTTTTTAGCAGTTGGATTTGCAATTATGACGATTTTTGCCACCATGGGTGCAGGAAACATGTTCCAAGGAAATCAAGCCAATGCAATGATTGTTCAAACTCTTGGCTTAGGAAATGGGTATGGATGGGTAACTGGTGTTATTATGGCAGTTTTAGTAGCTGCTGTAATTATTGGAGGAATGCCATCAATTGCATCTGTTACCTCAAAACTTGTTCCCTTTATGGCACTTATTTATATTGGAATGTCCATTATTGTTTTAATTTCGCATTATGATCAAATTGGTGCTGCAATTACTGCAATAATTGACGGTGCATTTACAGGAGAAGGTGTTGCAGGTGGTTTCATTGGTGCATTAATTCAAGGTTTAAAAAGAGCAACATTTTCTAATGAAGCAGGTGTTGGATCAGCAGCAATTGCACACAGTGCCGTTAAAACAAAAGAGCCAGTAACTGAAGGTTTGGTATCATTACTTGAACCACTAGTAGATACTGTAATCATTTGTACTATGACTGCTTTAGTAATTACCATTTCAGGAATGAATACAGGAGAGTTAAGTGGTGTAAAACTTACAGCTGCTGCGTTTACAGAAACATCTGCCATTTTTGAATATATTCTAGCCATTGCTGTTATTATGTTTGCTTTTTCAACTATGATTTCTTGGTCATATTATGGATTAAAAGCATGGACTTACCTTTTTGGTGAAGGTTTGGCTATTGAATTAGTTTATAAAGGAATCTTTTGCATCTTTGTTGTTGTAGGAGCTAGTATTTCTTTCTCTGCTGTAATTGATTTCTCTGATGCTGCACTTTTTGCAATGTCAATTTTTAATATTATTGGATTATACTTCTTAATGCCAGTAGTTAAAAAAGAATTACAATCCTTTTTAGCAAGAATTGATTCAGGGGAAATAAAAAAATATAAATAATAATCAGGCTACCAAAGCTTGGTAGCCTAATTATATGCTATCATTTAATATAACAATTAAAGGATGCATTATTCAAAACAGACTTATTAATGATACGATTTACAATCACATTGAATACACAAAACTAGAAGATAAAATTCTTCAAACGAAAATACTAAATCGCCTGCAGTTTATTACACAAAATGCTTTGGCTTATTTCTCTTTTCCTTCAATTACAACCAGACGTTATATTCACTCCCTTGGAACCATGCACCTAAGTTCCTATATGTTAAAAAATGCCTTACTTAATGCAAGAAAAGACGATAAAAATGATTTTTTAAGAAATATTAAAAATGCCCTGAATGAAATTATAGAAGAAGAAAATCTTGATATATCCTTGAATGAAAGTCTTGCGTATTTTGAAAATAAAGCCTTATTTCAATTTTTGATTCCTACAAAGAATAAAGCTCAAAAAAACACCTATATCATTATCTTACAAGCCCTTAGATTGGTTGGATTATTGCATGACGTAGGACATTTACCATTTTCTCATCAAGTAGAAAATGCCTTAAACAAACTCTATATGAAAAGTACTAAAAATGGCGAAGAAGAAGTTCAGTTTAGAAATATTTATGAAGAAGTAACCAATAATAAAGAAGACGTATTACACGAAGGAATAGGAAATATTCTTGTAGATACTCTCTTTGATTATGAATTAAAACATGAAAAAATATCCAATAAATCTTATTTAAAACTTATTCATAAAATAGTAAAACTCATTTTAGAAGAGAAAGAAGCCTATGGTTTTGATTTTAAGGTTTTACACTCACTGGTATCTGGAACCATTGATGCAGATAGGTTAGATTATATTAATAGAGATATGGTAGCTTCTGGTTACATAGGAGCGCCAAATGATCATATAAGGATAACCAAACATACTGTACTTGTTAAAAACAATAATCAATTTGAAATGTGTTTTTTTGATATGGGACTTATGGATATTGAGCACATGCTTGAAATGAGATTTAATTTATATAAAAAAGTAATTTATAATTTCTCTATTTCTAAAACAGATGCATTATTAGAAAATGTAATTTATTTTGTTTCTAGAAAATATTTTAGAGAACACAAAAAAGTAGGTGCTAAGATATCAGATAATATTGCAATGTTATGGACATTTCATCAAGAAAAAAATGAAGAAAAAAAACTCGATATTATTTCTATGTTGGATGAGAATTGGCTTATTTCCTTGTTAAAACAAGAATATTTTGATATTAAAAATAAAGAAGTGCTGAAACAAGATGATAAAAAATATCTTTTATGTTTTGAAGAAATTCTCTTTGGGAAAAGAGTTTTCTCATCTTCTTGGAAAAATCTAAATGAGTTTTATAAAGTATTGAATTTCTCAACTCCTGAACGCTATAAGTTTAGAGAGAGTTTTGGTTATATAACGCCCTTAAGAAGAATCAAACTTCAAGATGCACTTGATGATTTTATTTCAAAATATGAAAATGAGAACCGCTTCATTTCCTATCAAATAGTTTCTTTTTCTTTGGGTTTAGCAAAAGATTTTAAACTTTTTGATGGAGAAAGTCTTATTTTATTGGATGAAGTATCAACCTTAAGAAAACGTTTAAAACAGTCTATGTCGAATACTGTTCCTTTTTTCTTGTATATTAATAAAAAGACAATATCAAATAAAATGAAATTAGAACTAAAAGAAATTCTTTTTAATATTTTTGTTTAATAGCGTGAAGTAATTTCTATTAAATGAAATCCAAATTGAGTTTTAACGGGACCATGCAAGGTATTTAGGGCTTCTTTAAAAACAATTTCATCAAATTCTTTTACCATTTCACCTTGGGAAAAAGTACCTAAATTACCATTGGATTTTTTGGAAGAACATCGTGAATATTTTTTTGCTGCTTTTTCAAAAGTAAGCGTATTATTAAGTATTTCTTTTTTAATCTTGCTTGCTAGCTTATTTTGTTTAACAAGTATGTGTCGTGCAGTAGCTTTTTGCATTTATATCCTTTAAAAGCGACATAATACCATAGAAAAAGAGAATAAAAGCGTTTTTATTCTCTTTTATTTCTAGTCTTCTCTTGAAGTAATTTCAATTAAATGAAAACCGAAATCTGTTTTAACAGGTCCGTGAACTTCATTTACTGCTTCATTAAAAACAACTACATCAAACTCAGGAACCATTTGACCAGGAGTAAAATTACCTAAATCACCACCACTTTGTCCTGAAGGACATGTTGAGAATTCTGAAGCTGCTGCTTCAAAAGTTGTTTCTTTTGAATTTATTTTTTCTTTTAATTCTTTACATAGATTTTCATCTGTTACCAATATATGTCTTGCACTAGCATTTGCCATAAGTATCCTTTAAATTTGAAAGTATTTTATCATAAAATAGCATAAGGAAAATTTATACATAAAAGTTAAAACCTTGAAATGAAGTTATCTTTTGTTATTATGTTATTCAAATAATGAAATAACTTATTTTAAAGGAAAAATAATGGAAGAATATTTTGACGAAATTTTACTTTTAACTATGGATTACGCACCTAAGTTAATATTATCAGTGATTGTACTCGTAGTTGGTTTATGGTTAATAGGTGTTTTTACAAATATGACATCAAAAGTAATGAAAAAAGCAAAAGTTGATGAGACACTTATTCCTTTTACAAAAAGTTTGCTTTCTTGGGTATTAAAAGTTCTACTTTTTATCTCTGTTGCATCAATGATAGGAATTGCAACTACTTCTTTTATTGCCGTACTTGGAGCTGCTGGTTTAGCTGTTGGTTTAGCACTGCAAGGATCTTTATCGAATTTTGCAGGAGGCGTTTTATTACTCATTTTTAAACCTTATAAAGTAGGAGATTTAATTGAATCACAAGGAGCACTTGGAATTGTAAAAGAAATTCAAATTTTTAATACTATTTTAACGACCTTCCAAAATAAAACAATTATTTTACCAAACTCAGCTGTTTCTTCAAATACGATTACCAATATTTCGGCCAACGGAACCGTAAGAGTTGATTTAGAAGTTGGAATTTCTTATGATTCTTCTATTGATGATGCAAAAGAAGTATTATTAAAAATGATGAATGATCATGAATTAGTATTAAAAGACCCTGCTCCATCAATTGGGGTTAATGCTTTAGCCGATTCATCTGTAAATTTATTAATGATGCCTTGGTGTAAATGTGAAGATTATTGGGATGTGTATTTTGGAATTCAAGAAAATGCGAAAAAAGCCCTTGATGATAATAAAATCACCATACCTTTTCCACAAAGAGATGTTCATATTTTAAAATAATAATAAAGATAAGCTCAAGGCTTATCTTCCGTATGCTTTGTAGTATTTACCTTTAATTCTTTGATCATTTAAACCACTTAAGGCTTTATCAAAAACATCTTTTTTTATAGCTACATAAGAAGAAAAATTAAAGATATTGATTTTTCCAATATCATCTTTTCCCAAACCTATACTTCCAGTTAAAGCACCTAATAAATCCCCTGCTCTAACCTTATGCTTTTTACCACCATTAATATAAATAGTTCTAAAAGGAGCATCTAATTTAAAAGAAAGATCATCTTCTAATAAAGAAGAATTAGAAAAGATAGTCTCTTTTTCTAGAATTTCATTAAAATCAAGCATTTTTTCTTCATCATAATGATTGCATAAAGAAATTGCCATTCCTTTTTTACCAGCCCTTGCTGTTCTTCCTATTCTATGAGTATGTACTTTCTCATCATTAGCAATATCATAATTAATCACTAATGAAATATCATCAATATCTAATCCTCTTGAAGCAACATCTGTTGCTATTAAAATAGGATAGGATTTATTTGAGAACATTAATAAAACTTCATCCCTGTCTTTTTGATCTAAATCAGAATGCAAAGTAATTACATCAAACCCTAAATCATATAAATCATCTGCTAACTCATCACACTTAATTTTTGTATTACAAAAAATTAAAATTGATTCTGGTTTAAAAGAAGAAATAATTGTTGAGATTAAAGGTGTTTTACTTTCATCACTTGTTTTATAATACTGTTCATTAATAATGCTTTGATTGTGTGTACTTTGAACTTGAATTCTTTTAGGATTACGTAAAATATTATTAGCAATACTTTGAATATTATCTTCAAAAGTAGCAGAAAAAAGTAAGGTTTGTCGCTCTTTTGGCAAATAAGCGATAATCTTATCTATATCTTCTAAAAAACCCATATCAAGCATTTTATCTGCTTCATCTAATACTAAGGTATTGATATCATCGCATTTAATATTCTCTTCACTTAAGTGCTTAAGAATACGTCCTGGCGTTCCAACTAGTATGTGAGCCCCATGAAATAAAGAATGAACTTGGGGTCTATAAGCTACTCCCCCACATAATTCTAAAATTTTCACATTGTGTCTAAAACGTGCAAGTTTTCTTAGCTCATTTGCAACTTGTGCTGCTAATTCTCTAGTAGGTGCTAAAATAAGACTTTGAACACGAAAGTGTTTTACATTTAATTTTAAAATAATAGGCAATGAAAAAGATACCGTTTTTCCTGAACCTGTTTTTGCTTGAGCAATAACATCATGGCCCTCAATAATTAAAGGTAAGGACTTTTCTTGAATTTCTGTCATTTTTTCATATTGCAAAGAAGCTAGGTTATCCAAAGCCTCTTTACTTATGTCTAAGCTGTTAAATGAAGTAATAATAAATCCTTTTATATTTTTTTAAAGAAGTATGAAATACTTACAATGATTACTGCTAAAATTCCAATTCCAATGTATTTAAACTCATCAGCAGCACTTAATACAATATCTCCAACCATATAAGAAGCGTATCCAACAACACACGCCCATAAAGCGGCTGCAAATATATTGTATAATAAAAACTTTTTAGGATTGTATTTGGTTAATCCCATTGCTAAAGGAATAATCGTTTTAATTCCATATACATATTTTTGAATAAAAACGACAGGAGAGCCATATTTACGCATTAAAATATGAGCATAAGCTACTTTTCGTCCATATTTACCCATCATTTCTTTTGCATAGGCTTTATTATTACGAGCAAGAGTAAATAAAAATTGATCTCCTAAGAAATTCGAAGTTGCCGCAACTGCTATACATATATAAATATTTAAATCACCTGCAAAAGATAAAACACCTGCAACTACTAAACCAACAAAACCTCCGCCAAATGAGTATAGGAATAAGGCAAGATAACCCCATTCTTTTATAAATTCTTCCACGTGTAACCTTTTAATTTTAACTGTTCTATTAATATACATTAATTGATTTCGTATATTATCATACTTTTATGTATTATTTGTAATATGGTAAAAAGCAAAGTACTTTTTATTTATATTTTAAATATCTGTGTTCAAACTTTACCTATACATTATAAATAAAAACAAAAAACGTAATCTGTCTACAAAATAAAAACAAGGGGATAATACAAGTCCTTATAATTATCATGTTTGAAATAAAAAAAACAAAGATAGTTCTAAGATACTTAAAGAACTACACAATAAATAAAGTAAAATACCCATCTTTTTTAAGTATATTACTTACTAATTATTAAAAAAACACAGTTATTATTTAAATACATATGGAGAATATACAATTCTTAAGATTAAATTACTATAATATAAAATAATATTATATTAATAGAAGGAGAAGTATTGTTACAAAGCTTAAGATATCTAAAAAATAAAAATAATACTCATACTCTTTTTTTAATTGATATCTTATATATGAAAGACATAAATTATGTTTATGGATATAAAAATGGTGATTTAATTATTTCACAAGTCCACGACTTGCTTAATGAAATTGTAAAAAACGAAATTCCAAAAACACTCAATAAAATTGTTAAATATAAACTTAAGTATTTATATATTGACGTCTTTGAATTTAAAATACAGGCCAATTTAAGCCTTAAAAAAATTCAAGAAATCAAAGACATTATTCTTTTAAAAATTGAAGAACGTGATTTTTACTTAGATAAAGACAATTCTATCAATATTAACCTAACCATAGGATGCACAAAAGGAAAAATAGAAGATTTAAGAATTTATGCAGAAAAAGCACTAAGTAATGCAAAAATGAATTACAGTGAATTTGCATATTTTGATCCTCATTTTTTTAATGAACAAGATAATAAAACAAATTTAATTAAAACCTTACAATACAATATTAATGAAAAAAAAGTAGAACCTTATTTACAAAAGATTGTCTCTTGCCAAGATCAAAGTATTTATAAGTACGAGGCACTTATGCGTGTTTTTGATAAAGACGACAATATTCTTTATCCTGCTGTTTTTATTGAAAAATCTAAAAAATTTAGACTTTATACCAAACTAATGGCCATACTTATAAGAAAAGTCTCTTTATATATAAGAAAATATAAAATCAATATTAGTATTAATCTTGATTTTAGTGATATGCTTAATCCAAAACTAAAGAAAATCATAATTGATGAGTTAAAAAACAATCATATAGGAGAAATGCTTACCATTGAAATACTTGAAAGTGAAAAAATCACCAATTATGAACTGGTCAATGATTTTATACAAGAAGTTAAAAAATATGGAGTTAAAGTTGCTATCGATGATTTTGGTTCTGGTTTTTCAAACTACGACAATATTTTAAACTTGAACATAGATTATATAAAAATTGATGGTTCTTTGATTAAAAATATTGATACAGATATTTATCGATCTTTAATAAAAAGCATTGTTGATTTCTCAAAACTTCATAAAATAAAAGTCGTGGCAGAATTTGTAAGTGACTTGAAAATCTTGCGTTATGTAAAAACTCTGGATATAGACTATGCCCAAGGTTACTATTTTAATAAACCCCAACATATAACAGAAATACTAGGAGAAAAAAATGAAAAATAAATTAATTCAGATTACTAATTTAAGTATCAATGAAGTCTTAGGAAATGAGATTATTTTACCTTCATTATATTTTAAAACCTTTGATGAAAATGCTAAAAACTTAAAACTGAATCTAAACAATGAAAAAGAGCAAGAAGAGATGCAGCATTTTATTTCTGATGAGTTTGACAGCATTAATGATTATATGAATACCACAATAAGTTCAATAGAAACACTTAGTGTTGCAACTAAAATAGCAAAAGTAGCTATTAAAAACAATGATGTAAAAAGTTTAGAAAAAATTCAAAACTCTATGTCTACTTTAGAACAAGAGCTTATCTCCTTAAGAGATGAAATATATAAAGACCCTTTTACGAATACGTACAATAGAAAATGGATTTATAAAACGCTAATAGATAAAGACTCAAAACTTAAAGAAAAAGGTATTTTTGTTTTAATAAATATCAAAGACTTTGATTATGTAAAAGAAGAGCATAATGAACTCATAGCAAATAATTTATTGATTTTTATATTAAACTTTTTAAATAAACAATTAAAAAAAGAAGGTATTAAATACCAAAGTGTGAGATTTTTTCACGATACATTTTTAATTCTAGTAAAAGATGAAAGCCGTACAAGTTTAAATACTTTATTGTTAAATATAATGGAAATGATGAAAAATACTACACTAAAAAGTAAGTCAGGAATTGTACTTCAAGCACGCTTTAACTTCTCAACCCTAGAATATAGACAAAATGATAATTTCCAAATTATACTAGAAAGTTTAAGCCAAGGTTTAAATGAATAAACCTTGATTAATTGTCAAAATCCAAATAAAAATCTTTCATCTTTTCTTGGGCACTTTTAATATCTATTTCTTCAAAACGTATTTTAGTATTGTTTTTGGCTTGAGAAAGTTTAAAACAATCAATTGCTAAAACAGAACCAATCTTAGCATAACCCCCAATAGTTTGCCTGTCTTTTAATAATATAATAGGCTGTCCTGAGCTTGGAATTTGAATAGAACCAAAGGCAATGCCTTCTGAGATAATTCCACTTATCTTGGGTATAATTTTTTCTCCATTTAGTTTCATTCCCATTCTATTTGATTCAGGACTTACGCTAAATTCACTTGCAAAAAACTTTTCTTTTTCTTTTTCTTCAAATTCATCTTTTTGATACGATAATAATACGCGTAAAACTAAGGTTTCATCATAAGATGGAATGTATTTTTCTTTTAGTACTTTTTTATGATTATGCTTATAAGGTGTATAGGGTAAAAAATCACTTTTAATTAATGCTCTTCCTTTTATTGCGCCTAAACCTTCTTTAATCGTAGTGGAATAAGAATCAAAGTCTTTGTTAAGTAAAAACCCACCCTTAACTGCTAAATAAGCCCTTACACCCTTAAGAGACTTACAAAACTTAAGTATGTCACCTTTTTTAATATTATACGTACTCCAAGGCTTAGAATACTTACCATTAATACTTAAAGATAAGTCAGCCCCTGTAATACTTATACTTATATCTTCACTGGCTTTTATACTAAATGAGGGAAAAGCAATTTCTAAAACATTGCAATCTTTTGCATTTCCTAAGAGTTTGTTCGCCCAAAAATAGGCATATTCATCCATACAACCAGAACTCGTAACCCCAATATGGGCATAAGAGAAACGTCCTTTATCTTGAACCAGTGTTAAAATACCCGGATTAATAATTTCAAAACCACTCATAAAACGCCTCCTTCTTTTAAAAACTCTTTTTTTGAAACAGGAAAAAACTTAACTTCATCTCCTACATTAACAGGACACAAGTTATCAAGTGATTTATCAAACATTTCAAGAGTAGTTCTTCCAATTATATTCCAACCACCGGGGGAACTTTGAGGATAAATGGCTGTTTGTTCATTCGCAATTGCTAAGGAGTTTTTGGGAATTGCTTTTCTTGGATTTTCTAAGCGATTCATATTTATTCGCTCATCAACTTCACCCATATACGCAAAACCAGGTGCAAAACCAATGGCGTAGACTCTATACGTTGAAGAAGAATGAATATCAATTATATCACTAATGCTGAGTTTTTTTTCTTCAGAAATACTTCTTAAATCTAAGGCAACTTCTTCTCCATAATAAACAGGAATTTTTACAATTTTACTTTCATTTGAAGAAAGGGTATTTACTTTAATATTTTCAAGAATAAAAACAAACTGCTCATACGAATAGTTAAAAATATCATAGGTAATTAAAATAGAAGTATAAGAAGGAACAATATCAATAATACCTTCTAGTTTTTTTATTTCTTCTAAGTACTGTTTGACTTTTAAAGAAACATCTAAGGATATAACATTCTCAAAATATACGATTACGGAATCAACACTGGCTAGTTTAATTTCCATTATATTAACAGTTTTCTAATATTTTTGACAAATTCTAAGGCTTTTTCGTTGTCCCCATGAACACAGATTGTATGAGGACGTAAGAATAATCGCTGTTTGTTTATTGAATATAAATAACCCTTATCTTTTAATAAAGATATTCTATCCATGACATCAAACTCATCATGAATCACAGCATTTTCATTGCTTCTTGCAACTAGGGAACCATCATCATTGTAATTTCTATCAGCAAATACTTCATAATACAAAGAGATACCATAATGCATGGCAATTTGGGAATATTCTTCATTTTTACTTGAGGATAAAATCATTAGTTTTAATTCTTTATTATATGAAGAAACACCTGCTAAAATAGCCTTGAATATATTTTCATCTTTCATCATGTCATTGTATAAAGCACCATGAGGTTTTACATAAGAGACTTGGGCATAATTACTTTTACAAATTCCTTCTAACGCACCTATTTGATAAATAACAATGGCTTTAATTTCTTCTAAAGAACAAAGCATTGAACGACGTCCAAAACCAACTAAATCTTGATACCCAGGATGAGCCCCAATTTCTACTTGATGTTTTTTTGCTAAAAGAACTGCTTTTGTCATAGTAAGTGCGTCACTTGCATGAAAACCACAGGCTAAATTAGCCATATCCACATAAGGCATGATTTTTTCATCCAAGCCCATC
>Ga0209395_1006181_pt1 | contig 13086 bp, 10 predicted proteins | sample GOMGulsemesocosm_3_FD_184635 | JGI IMG/M metagenome (GOLD analysis project Ga0209395, IMG submission 184635) | Methane-oxidizing microbial communities from mesocosms in the Gulf of Mexico - GOM9D Gulf of Mexico (SPAdes) (version 2) | ecosystem: Environmental > Aquatic > Marine > Cold seeps... | reverse complement strand
ACACTTGCAGAATATGTTAACGCTTTCACAAATGGGAGTTACCATCATGCCAGCAGCTCCCGGCTTTTATCATAATCCACAATCGATCAATGATTTGATTGATTTTATGGTCGGTAGATTATTAGATCATTTGAATATTGAGCAAAGTATTATGCCGCGTTGGGGATATCAAAAGTAACTTCAGTCTAAGTTTTTAGCACTCATTTTTCTCTTCTAGAACGTCTTTTATCGAAACACACTTTCATCTATGGTGAAAGTGTGTTTTATTAAGAGTTAAGAAAATTGTATACAATCTTACACATCAAAAATAAAAATAGGTACAACAAGCATGCCTCAATTTCAAACTCGCGTTAAAACTTTTGCATTAGCTATCGCATTAACCATGGTCGGTACTGCTCCTTCGATTCATGCCAAAGACGCAAAAGAAAGCAAAGAAGAAAAATGGTCGGTAAATAATCCTCAAGGGGAATTTATGACCGCCAAAATTGACGTCACCCAAGGGACTTGGATGAATGTTGATATTAGTCCCGATGGTCAAACATTGGTTTTCGACTTACTAGGTGATATTTACACATTGCCGATTGACGGTGGTGAAGCAACCGCATTAATGACCGATATCGCTTGGCAAATGCAACCTCGTTTTAGCCCTGACGGCAAACATATTGCGTTTACCTCTGATGAAGACGGTGGTGATAACTTATGGATCATGAATCGTGATGGCAGCAACGGAAAAGCGGTGAGTAGTGAAACGTTTCGTTTATTAAATAGCCCTGCATGGTCACCAGACGGTAATTATTTGGTAGGCCGAAAACATTACACTAGCTCTCGTTCATTAGGCGCAGGAGAGGTTTGGCTTTACCATAAGTCTGGTGGTAATGGCGTGATGTTAACCAAACGACCTAATGAGCAAAAAGACTTAGGCGAGCCTGCTTATTCACACGATGGAAAATATGTTTATTTCTCACAAGATGCCACTCCGGGAAAAACCTTTCATTACAGTAAAGATTCTGAAAAAGGCATTTATAAGATCAAACGCTTGGAATTAGAGACTGGTGAAATTGAAGTGGTAATTTCAGGTAAGGGGGGCGCTATTCGTCCGGTACCATCGCCTGATGGAAAACATTTGGCTTTTATCAGCCGTGATGACTTTCAATCTAACCTTTATTTATACGATTTAGAAAGTGGTCAACAGCGTTTGATTTTTGAAAACTTAGACCGTGATATGCAGGAAACATGGGCTATCCATGGTGTTTATCCAAATATGGCTTGGTTACCTAATAGTAAAGGCATGGTCTTTTGGTCAGGTGGACAGATAAACAAACTTGATTTGGCAACAAACAAAACCAGCATCATTCCATTTCATGTTAAAACGCAAAAGAAAATGCAAACGGCACTACGTTTTCAGCAAGACATTAATCAAGACAGTTTTGATGTGAAGATGTTACGTGATGTCGAAATTTCACCTGACGGTAAAAAAGTCGTTTATGAATCGATGGGCCATATCTACCTACGTAATGTCGCTAACGGTAAAGCAAAAGGTAAAGCTAAACGCTTAACTAAACAAAACAACCATCGTGAATTAAACCCAAGCTTTTCTCGAGACGGTAAAAAAATTGTTTATGCGACATGGAATGATAAAGATTTAGGTCAGATACGTACGATTTCCACTCGTGGTGGTAAAGGTAAGGTGATCACCAAGCAATCTGGAAAATATATAGAACCAAGTTTTTCTCCTGATGGTAAAAATGTTGTTTATCGCAAAATAGCAGGTGGTTATATTACCAATCCTATCTGGGGATTAAACCCAGGGGTTTATGTTGTGCCTGCTAAAGGTGGAAAAGCTGAACTAGTAACTAAAAATGGCATCTCGGCACATTTTGGTAGTCGCAATGACCGTCTTTACCTTTTACGTCACGATAAGGTCACTCAACTGGCGAAAATTGATTTAGACGGTCAAAACGAGCAAATCTTGTATCAAGGTAAATTTGCTACTGAGTATCGGGTATCACCAAACGGTGAATATTTAGCCTTTACTGAACGTTTTAAAGTGTTTGTTACACCGCTTGTTGAGCGAGGTAAAATGATAGAAACAGGACCAACGGCGAAAAACATTCCCGTTAAACAGCTATCCACCCGTGCAGGTGAGGGGATTAATTGGAATGGTAAATCAGACCAGTTGTATTGGAGTTTAGGAGCGGATTTATATCAAGCTTCCATCGAAGATGCATTTGAGATTGCCGTGGTTAAGGACACGACGGAAAAAGAAGCGACTGACAAAGAGTCAAAGGCAGCTGAACCACTTAAAACGTATTTAGGTTATAGTCAAAAAGCAGATAAACCTTCAGGTAAAGTGGCGTTTGTTGGTGGCAAAGTGATCACTATGGAAGGCCAGCAAGTGATCAATAACGGTGTGGTTATTGTTGAAGGCAATGTCATTGTTGCTGTAGGTCAGCAAGGTGAAACTAGCATCCCAAGCGACGCTAAAATCATTGATATTACCGGTAAGTCAATTATGCCTGGCTTGATAGATGCTCATGCTCATGGCCCTCAAGCCAGTAATGAAATAATCCCTCAACAGAACTGGAAAAACTACGCAGGATTAGCGTTAGGGGTGACAACCGTTCATGATCCATCAAACGATACTACGGAATTTTTTGCAGCCAGTGAAATGCAAAAAGCCGGTCAAATAGTTGCGCCACGCTTATTTTCTACCGGCACTATTTTATATGGTGCAACACTGGCTGGGTATACTTCTCATGTTGATAAACTTGACGATGCTAAATTTCATATCGAGCGTTTACAAAAAGCGGGTGCATTTACGGTTAAAAGTTATAACCAACCACGTCGTAACCAACGTCAGCAATTCATTCAAGCGGCACGTGAAGCTAAGATGATGGTTGTGCCAGAAGGTGGATCATTATTACAGCATAACTTATCTATGGTTATTGATGGGCATACGACTTTAGAGCATTCTATTTCTACCGCGAAAATTTATGATGATATCAAACAACTTTGGTCACAATCTGACATGGCGTATACCCCTACTATGGGTGTTGCTTATGGCGGGATTTCTGGTGAACACTTTTGGTACGATACTACAGATGTTTGGCAGCACCCACGTTTGAGTCAATATGTGCCAAGTGAAATTTTAGATCCACGTTCAATGCGTCGGCCTAAAGCCCCTCATCATCATTACAATCATATCAATGTTGCTCAAGTTGCTAAGCAGTTACAAGACTTAGGTGTGCTAGTGAATGCTGGTGGTCATGGTCAACGTGAAGGCTTAGCCATGCACTGGGAAATGTGGATGATGGCACAAGGCGGTATGTCGCCGCTTAACGCCATCTCGACAGCAACCATAGCGCCTGCTAAAACCTTAGGGTTAGATACACAATTGGGTTCGTTAAAAGCAGGGAAGTTAGCTGATATGATTGTTATCGATGGTGATGTTACCAAAGACATTCGTTTATCTGATAAAGTTGTTTATACCATGGTTAATGGTCGTTTATATAACGCTGAAACCATGAACGAAGAAGGCAATTATGATAATAAACGTGATAAGTTCTATTTTGAACAGTAAGGTTTATTGAGCCGTTGATATGATGCATGGCTATTGGTGTTATTTAAATCTAAGTATTTATTAACACTTTTTAGCCTTTTTCCGGTCTAATATTACGTATCGGTATTAACAGAGGACAAGGTGATGAAAAAGCTAAGCGCAATCTTAACAACATTATTGTTACTGATGTTTGCAAGCCTATCTTTGGCTGGCACAAGCGAAGTGATCTGGAGCAATCCTGATGATTATCGTGATGTACATGCCGGCGAAGGGCATAGGTCCAAATTTAAAGCCAGAGTGTTTGCTAGTTTTGATGCACATTTTGCTCAACTTGCCGAAAAGCTACCCGACGGACAAACCTTATTGATTGATGTGACAAATGTTGATTTGGCTGGTGATGTTAATCATGGCGGTATGCATCGAATTAGAGTGATTAAAGAGTTATTTATTCCTCGTATGGCATTTTCTTACCAGTTAGTTGATCAAAATAAACAAGTAATCAACTCTGGCGATGTAAACCTTAAAGATATGGGGTTTATGATGGGCTCAAAGTTACGTTATCGTAATGATACCTTAGCTTACGAGAAAAAGATGTTAGATGACTGGTTTGCCGAGACGTTTACAAAAAAACAGTAACAGGGCAGAGGCATGAACAATTTAATCATTAAATTGTTCATTGTTATCAGAGGTGATATTTGTTGAGCATGGTTACCACTAGCTATAACTTTGTTCAAAATTTCCCAATACTTTGAAGAATTGTTCTATTTTTTTCACTAAAGCGATCAATAAGTTTTGATCGTGAGATTGTTGCCAGTTAATTAAGTCATCAGCTATTTCTTCAACGTAAGGTTGAAAGGTATCAGCTGAACAATTAAAACCGGCATCTTTAGTGAAAATAGCTTCAAAGCTGGCTTGTTTCTTTTCTCTTAAATCAGCCAAAGTGGCATCGGCAGTTAAGGATTTTTTCAAGATAATTGAAATGTTGTCGATCAATTGTTTGTCGATAGTATTTGTCATAATAAGGTAAGCTGCTAAAAATAATGGCGCTATTATGTCAAATTTATTGGGGTTTTGTTAGCTTCCCCAGCAATTTCTCTCACTACTTTTGGCATTAAAAATCCAGGCAACTTTGCCATCATCTGCTGAACAATTTCTTTTGCTTGTTGTTCTTCAACATCAAAGTGAGCAACTCCTTGTACTTTATCGAATAAATGCAAGTAATAAGGTTGAATGCTAACATCAAATAACGTCTCGCTCAGTTGAGATAAAGTATCAACATCATCATTAATGTCTTTGAGTAAAACACTTTGATTAAATAAAGGAATGCGAGCTTTAAGTAATGGTTCAATGGCTTTAATAACGTGACTATCAATTTCATTACTATGATTGATATGAAAAACAAACGTTGCTTTTAAACGTGAATTTACCAATAAATCAACCAGAGCAGGGGTGATGCGTTGTGGGATCACGATGGCTAATCGACTGTGAATTCTCAGTCTTTGTATATGAGGAATACCTTCAAGTTGTTGTACTAACCAAGCCAAATGCTCATCACTGGCCATTAATGGATCACCACCACTAAAAATGACTTCATTAATTTCTTGATGTTGTTCAATGTAGGTTAGGGCTTGTTGCCAGCGTTGTTTATTTGGACTGTTGTCTTGATATGGAAAGTGACGACGAAAACAATATCGACAGTTAATCGCACAGCCTGATTTCACCATCATCAGAACGCGATGCTGGTATTTATGTAATAAACCTTCGGCAACCGTGTCATGCTCTTCTAAAGGGTCTTCAGTAAAGCCATCACTAATGACAAACTCTTCTGATAATGGCATCACCTGTTTTAATAATGGGTCATTAAAGTCACCTTTTTTCATTCTATTGATAAAAGGGCGGGGCACTCTGACAGGAAATAACTCCCTTGCAGCAAAGTGTTGCAAGTAGTTTTCAGGGGAAATACCTACCGCCGCAAGCAACTTTTTAGGATCGGTAACGACATTTGCTAATTCTTTTTGCCAAGAAGTGTGCAAATTATCGTTGATTTGAGGTATTATCAGCGGCATTTCTATTTTCAACTTTAACTCTCTGCGTTAATAAAAAGAGAACAATCTTATGGCGAATTTCAGTACAAACCAATTCAAAGCTGGTCTTAAGTTAATGATCGATGGCGAACCGTGTAACATTTTAGAAAACGAAATGGTTAAACCGGGTAAAGGCCAAGCATTTAACCGAGTCAAAATCCGTAAACTAATTTCAGGTAAAGTACTTGAAAAAACCTTTAAATCAGGCGACTCATGTGAAGGTGCCGATGTTATGGATTCAGAGCTAGGGTATTTATATGCCGATGGCGAATTCTGGCATTTTATGAATAATGACACTTTTGAGCAAGTAGCTGCGGACGAAAAAGCAGTAAGTGATGCGATAAAATGGTTAAAAGAAGGTGATATTTGTACTATTACTTTCTGGAATGGCACACCAATTTCGGTAACACCGCCAAACTTTGTTGAATTAGAGATCACTGAAACGGATCCTGGTTTAAAAGGTGATACTGCAGGAACTGGTGGAAAACCAGCAACTTTAGCAACAGGTGCAGTAGTACGAGTACCATTGTTTATTCAAATAGGCGAAGTTGTTAAGGTTGATACTCGTTCAGGCGAATACGTTTCTCGTGCCGGTAAATAAAAGTAGTCAATGCTAATAAAGTATTGCTCATAAAAAAGCTCACCTTATTGGTGAGCTTTTTTGTTTGTACTTAATGATTTTAATTATTAGCGATATTTTGATCTATCGCTTGGCCAACCACTTAACGGAAAGGGATATTTATCAGAGCTTACCGTTAAAAATTCATTAATTTGATAAATGTAATTATTTAAACTTTGACCAAATAGTTTCAAACCTGAATTTGGCTTCTTTGTTAATAATAAAGAGAAGAACTGAATTATCGCGATAAGCGTGATCATAAAGCGAGCAAAGCCGCCGATAAAACCAAACAATATCATAAAGAGTCCACGCATCCATACGCTGGTATTTTGCCAATTTTTAGTATCTGTTGTATTTACATCTCGCATCACTTACCTCTAGTAACATTTACTGATTAATCAAAGTGCTATTCATATTAAGCAAAAACGAAACCAATAAAAATATGTTTTTATTTCAATTGGTTAGGTTTTTAACGAAATGTGGCTTTAGTTATTTAGACTAATAGTCAGCTTATTTGGCTAATTATCGTATATTAATCGTTTTCACTTTATCAAAAGAAAATTTACTTTTTGTTCATCAAATAACGGTCAAAATATTCCACTTTCATTGTTTGTAAATGCAAGCTAGTCCCTTCCCCTTCTCGTAAACTATGGCTACGGTTTGGATAAGACATAAATTGAAATTGCTTGTTATGTTTAACTAATTCATTAATTAAACGCTCAGTACCTTGATAATGGACATTGTCATCACCGGTGCCATGGACGAGCAATAAGTTACCTTGCAAGTTTTTTGCGTGAGTAATAGGCGAACCCTGTTTATATCCTTCCAGATGATCAGGTAATAATCCTGAATATCGTTCTTGATAGATAGAATCATACAGTCGTTGATCAGGCACTGGGGCAATAGATACACCAACATGGTATTGGTCAGGATATCTGAACATCATGTTTAAAGTCATAGAGCCTCCGCCCGAATGTCCCCATATACCCACCCGGTCAGTATCAATATACGGCCAACGTTTCGCCATAGTGGTTAACGCATCAGACTGATCACGTGATGTTAAAATGCCCACTGCACCATAAATTGATTTACGCCAGTCGCGACCTTTTGGTGTTCGTGCACCTCGACTATCTATCGAAGCAATAATGTAGCCTTTTTCTGTCAACATTTGGTCAACCAAATAAGAGTTTCCTCGCCAATTATCTCTAACTGTTTGGCCTGCTGGCTCACTGTAAACATAAAAGATAATAGGATATTTCTTGTTGGCATCAAAATCGGCAGGGCGCATGATGTATCCATCTAAAACCACGCCATCTTGCGCTGAAACTTGGAAAAATTCATGACTAGGCTGTTCTAAATTTGCTAACTGATTTACTAGTTTTTGATTGTCCATCATCATATGTTTTTCTACATGACCATTGATTAAAACTAATCTTTTTTGTGTCGGTTGGCTAAATGAAGAATGACTATGGATTGCCCATTGGCCATTTGGAGATATTTGATAATAATTAACGCCAGAAAATTGTTCAGGAGTCATTTGTTGATTAACAATACTACCATCTAATTTACTGCGATAAAGGTACTGTTGGGAGGTATTATTGATAGAAGCCGTAAAATATAACCAACCATTTTCTTCATCAATTGCTTCTATCGCACCAAAAGCTGAGACATCAAAATTACCTGGTGATAAGTTAATAACGTTTTTACCATCTCGTGTAATGCGGTATAAATCTCGCCAGCCACTTCGTTCACTTGTCCAAATGAAAGAGCCACCATCGTCTAGCCAATGAGCATCGTCATAAAAATCAAGAAAGTGCTGTTCCTTTTCCGTCATTAATTCAGTTAACGTGCCATTTTCACTGTTGGCTAAATAAAGAATATTGGTATCTTGCTTACGGTTAACATGTTGAATAACAATGGCTTCAGAATTCCCCGCCCAGTTCATGCGAGGTACATACATCTCACGTGAATTATTGGGTAATTGTGGAAATATACTGTTACCAGAAGCTAAATCAACAATGCCTATTTTGGCTAATGAATTGGTTTCACCTACTTTAGGGTATGGAAATTTAGTTAAGGTTGGATAAAGTTCATCAGTATTATTGATCATGATGAAATCTTTACTGCCACTGGTATCTAGTTGCCAATAAGCAATTTTTTTACCGTCAGGGCTCCAACGAAAGCCGTCTTTAATTGAAAACTCTTCTTCATAAACCCAATCAAATAAACCATTGATAATGCCATTTTCAGCATCATTGGTTAATTGCGTAATTTTATTGGTTGATAACGATTCAAGGTAAATATTATTATCTACCACATAAGCAACTTGACTACCGTCTGGAGAAAATTTAGCGAACATCAAGCTACTTTCTTTTACGTTTTGTCCACCTAACTGGCTAAGTGAATTTGTCGCTAAGTTTAATAGCCAATAATCACCACGACTATTTGAACGCCAAACTTTTTTACTCTTGGTATAAATCAGTAAGCTTTGTCTATTTTCAGACCAAGTATAATTATCAATAGTTAGTGGCGAATCAGCATTTTTTGGTGTTAGTTGCTCGGCGCTGACTAAAATTTCACGGGATAAATCTTCAGGGTCATATACAACAATATCCTTGCCTATGCTGACCTCTTTATCTTCTTCCCCGGCTTTGGTGGTTGCAGATTTTTCAAGAGCGGTATAACCACTACCATCTTTTAACCAGCGTATTCTTCCAATACGATCAGAGTTAAATTCATGATCTTGATAAATACGCTCAAGTGTCAGGGGATTTTTTTGGCTAGTTTGATGTTTCTGAGATGCTTGATTATTTTTGGCAACAGTAGTGTCTTTTTCATTGGTATTTTGACAGGCAACAACAGTGGTCACCATCATTGCACCAATAAACCACTGTTTTAAAGCTGAATATTGCATAGTTTATCCTTTTTATTAGTGGTAGTACTTTAAATTGTATACAATTCTATCGCAATGCTTTTCATCGCGAAAAATTTAACGTTTAGCTGAAATTTAACTGAGTTATTTTTGTTTTAAGCATTGAATTTTTCTATTATTCCCCCCATTAAAACAACATTAATTAACTAGAGTTATTAACATGCATAAAGCACTTGAAATTACTGGCTTGGAAAAAACTTATAAAGGTGGTTTTCAAGCATTAAAAGGCATTGACCTGACGGTTCAACAAGGTGATTTTTTTGCATTGCTGGGTCCAAATGGCGCAGGTAAATCAACCACCATAGGTGTGATCACTTCTTTAGTTAATAAAACCCAAGGCGAAGTGAAAGTTTTTGGTCATGACATAGATAAAGAGCTTGAAACAGCCAAAAGCTTTTTAGGCTTAGTGCCGCAAGAGTTTAATTTTAATCAGTTTGAATCATTGATGAAAATCTTAGTGAATCAAGCGGGGTATTATGGCGTTGAACGTTCTATTGCTATTCAACGTGCTGAAAAATATTTAAAGCAATTAGAGCTTTGGGATAAACGAGACGATGCTGCTCGCATGTTATCTGGTGGTATGAAACGACGTTTGATGATTGCCAGAGCGTTAATGCATGAACCACAAGTACTTATCCTAGATGAACCTACCGCAGGTGTTGATATTGAACTTCGACGTTCTATGTGGGAGTTTCTTCGTGAGCTAAATAGCCAAGGCATTACTATTATTTTAACGACCCATTATTTAGAAGAAGCTGAAATGCTTTGTCGTAATATTGCGATAATTGACTCTGGCGTAATCGTTGAAAATACCGATATGAAATCATTATTGGCTAAGCTTGATGTAGAAACTATCGTACTTGACCTTAAAGAAGGTAGCGCAGAGCCAAAATTTGAAGAGTTTTGCTATCGGGTGATAGATGACCATACCGTGGAAGTTGACGTCAAAAAATCTCAACGTATCAATGATGTATTTGCACAATTAACCGAGCAAAGTATTGACGTACTTAGTATGCGTAATAAAAGCAATCGTTTGGAAGAGTTATTTATTAGTTTAGTTGGCTCCGGCGCTAACTCAGAAAAAGCAAACAAATCAGCAGGGGGGCAATAATATGTCATCAGCAAGAAATATGATTGCACTAAAAAGTATTTTGCATAAAGAAGTGCATCGTTTTATGCGTATTTGGGTACAAACACTGGTGCCGCCAGCGATCACTATTAGTTTATATTTTGTTATTTTTGGCTCATTAATAGGCTCTCGTATTGGTGATATGGGCGGCTTTGATTATATGTCGTTTATTGTGCCGGGTTTGATCATGATGAGCGTTATTACCAACTCATATTCAAATGTCGCCTCATCATTTTTTAGTGCTAAGTGGCAACGTAATGTTGAAGAAATGTTAGTTGCACCTGTGCCTAATTGGGTGATTGTTGCTGGATATGTTGGTGGTGGTATGGCTCGGGGTATTCTGGTTGGCTGTATTGTTACTTTCATCGCTTTGTTTTTTACCGATATTCAAGTGCATAATATTTGGATTATCATTATTACTGTCTCATTGACCTCAGCTACTTTCGCATTAGGTGGCTTAATCAACGCTATTTTTGCCGGCAGTTTTGACGATATATCAATTATTCCTACTTTCATCCTTACGCCTTTAACGTATTTAGGTGGGGTATTTTATTCAATAAGTTTGTTACCGGAGTTTTGGCAGGGTGTTTCACAGATCAATCCGATTGTTTATATGGTCAACGCTTTCAGGTACGGGTTTTTAGGCATCAGTGACGTTAGCCTTACTTTATCTTTTTCAGTTTTAGGTGCTTTCATTGTGACGTTATACGTAATTGCCATGACCTTGATCACCAAAGGCATTGGTTTAAGAAGTTAATAGGAATAACCGTGACGGATAAAAATCAAAGTTCAGGTGACTCAAAAGTCATTATTACTAATCAGCCAGGCATACATGAAAAGCTGGCTGAAATTGTTAATAAACACCTGACTCATCCATCAAAAAAACCTTTTCAAGCGCATACCCTTGAAGCGTTTGAGTTGGCTAATCAACGAGTACAAAATCATCAAGGTGAGATCATTTTAGATTCTTGTTGTGGTGTCGGCCAAAGTACTCGTTTGTTAGCAAAACAAAATCCACAAGCATTAGTGATTGGTGTTGATAAATCAGCTCATCGTATTAACCGTAACGATGAAGAGTTAAAAGAAAATACCGATACTCAAAGTACGAACAACTATTTATTAATACGAGCGGATCTAAATGATTTCTATCGCTTAGTTAAAAAAGCTAATTGGTTGGTGAGTAAACACTACATTCTTTATCCAAACCCTTGGCCAAAAGCTAAACACCTGCAACGACGTTGGCATGGCAGTGCTGTTTTTCCGGAAATAATAGCCATTGGAGATACGATTATTTTACGCAGCAATTGGCGTCTATACTTGGAAGAATTTCAATTTGCTGCGAAGATTGCTAAACGACATGGTGAAATTGTTATGGTCAGTGATAAACAACCTTTAACGCCATTTGAAGCTAAATACCAAGCCAGCAGTCAACAATGCTGGCAGCTTGAAGTCTTATAAAAATTAGCTATTAAATATTTTAACGTTCTTCGATAAAACCGTATATCTTCTTACGTAAAATATCGACATCTATCGGTTTACTCAGGTAATCATTCATACCACAAGCTAGACACTTTTCTCTATCACCCGCCATGGCATTAGCCGTCATGGCGATGATGTATATATTTTGGAAATGACTGTTTGACTGGCGAATTGCTTCTGTTGCCTGATAACCGTCCATGACTGGCATTTGGCAGTCCATCAGCACCAAATCATAGTTGTTAAGTGCTAATTGGTCTAAGGCTTCTTTGCCGTTATTAGCGATATCTACAGATTGGCCAAGTTTATTCAAAACCCCACAGGCAACTTTTTGGTTAATAGCGTTATCTTCTACTAAAAGAATATTTAATTCAGCATCTAAGTCTTTAATGGCGCCTGCTTGGGAGTGACCATTAGAATTTATCGGTTGATTACTTCCTTCCTCTGGTGGGCTTAGAATCATTGATAGACTATCGATCAAGTTTTTAGAGGTTGCTGGTCTGGAAATATAACTGTCTATCGTCAATGTTGCAGGTAATTGTAAGCTCGTTTTTTCATTAATTGACGCCATTACGATAAGTTTAATTTCACCAAAATCTTGCTGTGAATTAAAATAAAGGGCAAGGCTATTACTATCTTGTGCAAGGCTAGTTGCATCAATAATGGCAATGTTAATTTTTTTATCTACAGTTTGAAGGTCGTTCAATGCAGATTTAATACTATCCGCTGCACAAATTGATGCACCCCAAAGACTTAACTGTTTAGATACTACCTGACGGTGGCTGTCGTTATTATCAATAATGAGTATGGTGCTTTGTGATAAATCAACGGTGACTTCTGCTGGCGTATTGTTTTGTTGTGATTGCACGATAACTTTACTGGTAAAGCAGCTACCTTTGCCCACTTCTGAAGTTACAGTTACATCGCCGCCCATTAGAGTCGATAAGTTTTTTACGATAGCTAAACCTAAGCCTGTGCCACCAAATTCGCGAGTTGTCGAGGCATCCGCTTGAGTGAAACGTTTAAACAAAGTGGTTAGTTTTTCTTTTTCAATACCAATGCCACTATCTTCTACCTTGCATGCTAGCCACATTTTTCTTTCATCAAGACTACTTAAGGTGACAGTAATTTTTATTTCTCCTTGATGGGTAAATTTAATCGCATTAGAAATCAAATTAGACAGCACTTGGCGTATTCTATGGGGATCACCATTGATGTAGGACATTTCTATCGAGGTGAGGTCGAGAATTACTTCTGTTTGTTGTTCATGAGCCATACATGCCAGTG
>Ga0209395_1006178_pt1 | contig 13095 bp, 8 predicted proteins | sample GOMGulsemesocosm_3_FD_184635 | JGI IMG/M metagenome (GOLD analysis project Ga0209395, IMG submission 184635) | Methane-oxidizing microbial communities from mesocosms in the Gulf of Mexico - GOM9D Gulf of Mexico (SPAdes) (version 2) | ecosystem: Environmental > Aquatic > Marine > Cold seeps... | reverse complement strand
TATGTTTTCTATAGTATATAGGGGGTGAGGAGGAATGTTTTTTTAACTTGCTGGAGACAAGAATTGAATTAAATAAAGAAAAGTGTAGTATTAAATAGATTTAACTTCCTTTTTTAGGCTTTCACAAATCAATAGTTTGGTCAGAGAATTGAACATGCTCAATATTCGATAGTATATCTATGCCGTCTCTATGTTGTACATTATCTGAAATAGTCGTGATTCCATTTTGCGTATTTATAGTATACTGGGAGTAATTCCCAGAATAAATAGCTTTATCTATACCTTCATTTCCGTCAATAATGTCATCTCCTTTATGACCTGTAAATTCATTATTACCAGTGTTTCCTATAAAATTATTATGATAACTATTGCCTATTAAATTGGTATGGTTAGTGCCAAGTAATTGCATATCCTTATAATACTGAGACTGGTTAGTATATGGTAAATCAGATTGTTTTGTTAAAAAGAAAGTGCCTGAAAAACTAGCTGAAATGTATAAAATGGAAGCAAAGTATTCAGTTTGAAAGCTATTCATTAAACTCGTTGTGAGCGGATCGCCTGATCTACAAGCTTCTCTTGATTTAAATAGGTAAGGCGTGTTATTTTCCCTATGCTCCATAGTTCCCCAATAGGCATCATTGTAAGCGGCTAATAGTTCATTATCATAATCAGCTACTGGTAAATTGCTCCATGGAATAAATAGTTGGTTGTTCATAGCATTAACCGTTGCATCACTTAGCATTGATTGAAAACCTGAATAGACTGGTGTTAATCCATTATCTTGAACAAAATGTAATATTTCTTCTAGAGCTGCATTTCTAACACTTAAATCTAAGTATTCAGGTGAGCCAATAGCAACTGTTTCATTAGCTTGTAAATCTTGTCCTGTTATCGAACGATTTGTACCGACTTCTGTGTTGTACATAGTCATAGCTGAGTTATTGTTTGCTATTTTATTAGCCACAGCGTCTTTTTCACCAAAAACGATATTCTGTACGTTAGTTAAATAATGTTCCATAACTGTTCTTGTATAGGCTACCTTTTCAATCGTCCAGCCATCTTGTGCTAAAAAGTGAATTGGTTTACCATTTGGAGCTGTGACTTTTGTATACCATTTAAATTCAGATCTAATGTTTGACGCAACTGTAATTGGAAGTTCAACTACTCCTAATTCTCCATTACTTATGTCTATGTTCTGTAAAGTAGATACTACTTCATCCGAATTTGTACCGTTTTGTGACGTGAAATTGACTTGAGAAATATCTTTTTTACACGCACTAAACAGTGTAAGTAGTAAACTTAATATAATGACGGAGTATGATTTATTTAGTATGATCATGGCTTTAAAATTTTATGAATATGTCTAATGCTATTGAATTGAATGTAGGAATCAAATTTAATTTTCCTATCGTAAAATTATATGCATAAGTAGGTTTGAATGTTAGTTCAAGTCCGCCTATTTTTTTTATGAATCCTACGCCAATTGAAACTTCAGGTCTAGTGAAAAAAAAGTCTTTAGGTGGAAAGGGGACACGTAGGGTACCTTTTGTACCATCACTAAATTTACGCTTGTAAGTAGACATAAATAAAAAATTAAACCCTGCTCCGGCTTGAACAAACAGTTTCTCTTCTTTAATCATATATTTAGATAGCCAGCCAACATATAGCATAGGATGTGTATTTACTTGCTTCAGGGTTAAACTTTCCAGTACATTAGTTTTATCTAATTGGTAAAAAGGTACATCTTTTAAGGTTTCTCTGTAAAAACTGAATTTTAACTGCAAAGCATGTTTTAATGATTTAGCTGAGGCGTAGTTCTTAATAAGGCCTATAGATAAATTAGGGGTTAAAAAAATGGCATATTTAGTATCTCTAGACGTAGTATTCATTCCCAAGCCTAACGTATAATTCCAAGTTCCTTTTTTCTTTATTTGTTCACTTTTATCTTGTGACCAAGCATGTGTTGTCGTAAGCATTGAAAGTAAAACGAATAAGATTAGCTTAGTTTTCATAATTTAATTTTCAGTATTAAAAAAAATGGGGTTGGCTTCATGCCTATTGGTGATTGAAGCACAGTACCCCCAGTATCGACTTGATTTTTTGTTTTTAAAAAAGTCTTAATTCTTAATGAATTTCAAATGCTTAGATGAATTATTTGTTTCAAGAGAAACTAAATAAATTCCAGTTGTCAAGTCTGAAATATCTAATGTTATAGTCGAGTTGAATGACTTTTTTTGAATTAATTGACCTGCTAAGTTTCTAATTTCAAGGTTTATATTTCCTTTATTATTTAGAGGGGTACTTATGTTAATTGTGTGGTTTGATGGGTTTGGATATAATAAAGAACCATTCAAATCATCTGATTTTGTTTCAATTTTAGCTGTAGTTTCTAAAATAATTGGTGAAGTTTGATCACTAAATTGTAAGAAATGCATATTCCATAGTGTGTCTACGCCATCTCTGTCTGCTGTTCCATCAGCAACAATGGCGTGATTTGTATTATTCGTTATTGTATAATCAGCAAAATCCCCAGTAAAAATAGCGGTATTTACGCCACCTTGTCCATCAAGCCTATCATTTCCTTTCAAGCCTTCAAAAGAATTGTTAGACACATTTCCTTTTAGCCTATTATATTCGGAATTACCTTGTAAACTTGCCGCATTTGTACCTGTTAAATACACATGCTGCATATATCTTGACTTTGTTGTGTAGTCAGTAGTTCCTGAATAAGTCAAAGTAAATGTGCCATTAAAACTCGGATCAATAATCATATCAATATTTATAAATGGAGAAAAGTATTGTGGTACTAAAGCCCATCCCATAGGATCTTCTGTTTCTATTTCTGCTCTATTATGGGCAATGTACTCACCCCACATTCCAGTTGTAGGATCTTCAGTCCAGCCATTCCATAACCCGTAATATGAATCAATTAATGAGGCTAAATATTCTTGTGATAAACTATTTTCAGCATCTAATTCGTTATACCACCCAGCATCATTTACTGAACTCATAGGCCAAATTTGAAAATTATTATTATCAGCATTATCTTGAGCCGCTCTAATTTCAGTTTGAAATGCAGGTAAAGCTCCATTTGGTATACTGTTAGGACCATCTACACCAATACCCATGTCATGCATCATGTGCAGAATCTCTTCAAATGATGCATCTCTATAGTCATAATTATTAGTTTGATACCACGTATGTCCAGGTACTTGCATTTCATTTTGATAAAGTGGTTGCGCATTAATAGTTGGCTCTTGTCCTTCAATATGACTTCCGTTTACTAACATTAATGTGGCATCATTTGTTCCCATGGTATTCATAACTGCTGTTTTGTCTGCACCATATTGTGATCCAGAAAAATTCGTTAAATAAAATTGAAGAATGGACCTTGCATTCACAATCATAGCATCTGATATATTATTTTGTGCAATAAAGTGTATGGCCTCTCCATTAGGGCAAGTAATTTTTGTGTATTTCACAAAACCATTTGATGCATATATAGTAGGAGCGGTACTAGGTAATGTGACTATACCTAATGCATTTGAACTAATGTTAATGTTGTCAGGTAATGACTGTGCTGTTGTGTAATTAAATGATCCAATAGTTAACACTGTCGTTAAAATTGTAGCTAGAATAGTTTTAGTTTTCATATCTGTTTTTGATTTTCATCAAATGTCGGAAATTGTTTTTAGTAATTATAAATAGAGAAGTCCGACTGCATCCGTTCAGACTTAAAAATGGCTTGTATTATTGATTAAGAGACTGTTTTGAGCAACTGAAATAGTCGAAATTAAATGGTTTTGAAAAGCTAAAAATTGAGATTCAAGTGTAATTAATTTAATGTGTTCTGTAGTAAATGATATTTAAACTGTCATGATAGAGATTCTACCATTTACATTAATCGAGTATGAATTTTATTTACTATGTATTTTGTTTTAAAAGTGCCAGTTCGAGTAGTTTTCGTTAAAAAAATAGTATCGAAATGAAGTTTTTTGAAGAAATTAAGACGTTTTCAATTCAAATTCTTTTGGTGTCATCCCTTCTATTTTTTTAAAAGCGGCATAAAAAGTCGATTTTGATTTAAAACCAGATTCTTCAGCAATTCCTAGAATACTCAAATTTTTATATTCTGCTGAGGTATATAATTTCTTGAAATATTGTACTCTAAACATATTTATAAAATGATAAAAATTATTGCCATAACAGGTGTTGATTAACCTTGACAATTCTTTATCTCTAAGCTGTAGTACTTCAGCCAATGATTTTAGTGATAAATTAGAATTTTTAAATAGTAATTGAGACTCTACATTGTGAATGATTTGTTTAAATGTCTCTTCATCTTTTGTACTAGGTTCTATTACTCTTTCATTTTTCTGTTCAAGTTGTTCAGTTTTACCATTTATTTCTTTCTCATAAATAATAGGTTGCCTTAAACTTGCAAAACCCATCCATATCACATTTACTAATGTAGCGTATAAGGAAAGAAGCGCTATGGTTTCTGAAATTAAGTTATCTCCAATAAGAAACATCAAAGTATCATCAAGTAGCCAGAAAATGATGAATCCTATATTAACGATTACAATTAATCGCAACCAGTTGAGTTGCTTGTTTTCAATGCTTGAAAACAAATTTAAGATGTTATTATTATGAATTTTGACTTGTTTTAAAATAAGTGAAAAAATGAAGATACTGTAAGGAAAACTTAGTAATAAATAGAATTTGATTAAGATTTCCAGAGCTTCAAAATGTTGTTCGGTAGCTATATTTAAAGTGAAACTGATTAAGTGTAAACCGATTTCAATAAAAGTAGGTATAAATATCCATTGGTATTTTTTCTTATTTTCATTGAATGTGTTAGTTAAGGCAAACGTGTAATACAAAAGAATAGGAGCTGTAATAAAAGTAGAATTTACTAAAATATTAACTAATTCATACCAAATAGATTCTTCAAGCTGTTCAAATAGTTCTGCATGTATAACAGAAAATGATGTTAGGATAAGAAATAGACCTAAGAATAAATTAGCGGTTTTATTTCCTTGTGACAAAAATAGAAAATGCAGTCCTAAAAATGCACTTAGAATGATTGAGGTGTAATTACATAATATGTTAAAGTTTTCGATCACTACGCTATACAAGGGCAGTTAAGTAGGATTAAAACGATAGCAATTAAAGCAGGAATAGATTGTACAAAAAAGATTGCCTTTGCTGAAATTGCACCAACACAACCAGCAACAAAAACACATCCTAAAAAGAATAATGAAATATTAGTTTGCCAAATTGGGTCAGAGATAAAGAAAGTCCAGATAAGTCCGGCAGTCAAAAAACCATTATATAAACCCATGTTTAAGGCTAAGGCCTTTGTTTTTGGAAATAGGTCTAATTCAAAATTTTTAAAAATTTTAGGTCCACGTACCTCCCATAAAAACATTTCAAATATAGTAATGTATACATGTATGAAGGCTACTAAACCAACACTAATTTTTATTGCAATATCCATGAATTTTTAAAAGTTAATTATTTTGTAGTAAACGACTAATTTTGGGGATTATTGTCAGATGTACAATCCTGCAATTGTAAATATAAATATTGAAATCCAATAGGTCGATAAAATTAACGGTTCGGCACTTTTAAAGGGGGTTTTAAATTTGTTGTAGGCAAGAATTGAATCAGATAAAGAAAAGAGTATGGATCCAATGGCAAGGGCATAAAAAATTTCTTTTCCGCTACTTAAGGTTAAATTGATAGCTTGCCAATTCATTACCAATATGACAAGAATGTATACCAAAACAGGAATAGCAAAATCGTTTAAACTTTTCTTAAGATACATAAAGTAGCCACCGCCTATTAATAGTAACGGGATTAATGGGGGTAGACTATAATTGAATCCATAAAGACTTGTAAAGCCTATGATAAAACAAATGTGAGCAATTAAAAATGAGGCTAGGCCGGGTAAGAAGTACTTATCGCTAATTAGAAACACATCTCCTATTAAAGAGAAGACTAAGGCTACTAATGTTATAATGGAGTACGTGCTTCCTGTTTTATAAAAAATGAGTGTTGCAATTGAAATTATTAAAAGCGTGGTCAGTGGCTTAAAAATAGAATACATATTTTGATTCCCCTTTTGTCTGTAAATTATCGCAATAATTGCAGAGATGAGAACCATAAGGCTTAAGATTTCAATGGTCATTTTTTTAATTTTAGAGAAAATTGATAGATACTAATTAGTTTTAAAACTCTTGATTATTTCAAATATAGGTATTAAAATAAAGATAAAATTTATGTTTTGCTATTATTGATAAAATCAACTAAAACTTATTTTAGTAGCTTTACACTATGAATTCAAATACAGATCCAGAAATAGTTATTCAAGGGGCAAGAACAAACAACTTGAAAAATATTTCATTACAAATTCCACACAATAAATTTATTGTCGTGACGGGAATATCAGGGTCTGGGAAGTCGAGTTTGGTGTTTGAAATACTAGCCAAAGAAGGGCAACGTAGGTATTTTGAAACGTTACCCTCTTTTGCAAGGCAATTTATGGGGAAGCTAAATCGTCCAGATGTTGATGAAATTAAAGGTCTTTCTCCAGTAATAGCTATAGGGCAACGTACTACAGGAATGCATGCACGTTCTACAGTAGGTACATTAACTGATAGTTATGATTTGTTGCGTTTGTTATTTGCAAGAACAGGACAAACTGAACGTGATATTGAATTGTCTCGTGCGCTGTTTTCCTTCAATTCGGAAATCGGGAAATGTAAAGCATGTCATGGCATTGGTAAACAAGAAAAAGTTGATTTGAATCGTTTAATTTTTTTTCCAGAAAAGACAATTAGGCAAGGGGCTTTAGCACCAACCTTACCCAATGGATATATTATGTATTCTCAAGTGACAATTGATGTGTTGAATCAAGTCTGTGAAGCGGAAGGATTCAATGTAGATATTCCATGGAATGAATTGACTACGGAACAACGTGAAATTGTTCTATATGGAAGTGAAAAAATTAAAGTGCCATTTGGAAAACATAGCCTAGAGTCTCGTTTAAAGTGGACAGGAATTAAAGCTAAACCAAGAGAGGAAGGATTTTATAAAGGCATGATTCCGATTATGTCGGATATTTTGAGGCGTGATAGAAATGCAAATATTTTAAAATATGTGCATGCTGTCACTTGTGAATCTTGCAGTGGAACGCGATTAAATAGTGATGCCTTAAGTGTGAAGGTTCATGGTAAATCAATTGCTGAGCTAGTGCCCATGGAATTGAATGAACTTAAAATGTGGATTGAGTCAAATGAATGGGAAGCGGTAGGCAATGAAATTACGACTAAAATTACAGCTCAAATTGATTTATTAGACGATTTAGGTTTAGGTCATTTAACATTAGACCGCTCTTCAAAGACATTAAGACCAAGTGAGATTCAACGTATTCGATTAGCAAACCAAATTTTAGCACCCTTAAGTAATGTGCTTTATGTTTTTGATGAACCGTCCATTGGGTTGCATAAACAAGAGACGGAGCGGTTGATTTATCACTTTAAAGAATTGGTTAAAAAAGGGAATACGGTTATTGTAGTGGAGCATGATTTGAATACCATTAAAAGTGCGGAACACATTATTGAAATTGGGCCAAAAGCAGGCGTAAATGGCGGAGAATTAGTTTATAATGGTTCATTATCTGAATTTGTTAAAATGGATAAGTTGAAAGAGACTAGTCCAACCTTTAGAGCAATTACAAGTTCCCCTAAAAAAATAAAAAAGGTAACAGAAATAGAAGGTAATTCAATTCACTTAATTGGGTGTTATGAACGTAATTTGAAACACATTGATGTTGAATTTCAATTAGGAAAATTGAATATAGTCAGTGGTAAATCGGGTACAGGAAAGTCTAGCTTAGTGAAAGGTACATTATTGAAAGCAGTTCAGCAGCATTTAGGTGAAGACCTAGAAGTTCTACTTAAAGTAAAAGAAATTAGAAATTTAGATTTGATTAATAAATTAGTTTTTATTGATCATTCACCAATCGGAAAAACACCACGTAGTAACCCTGCTACCTATTTAGGAATATCAGACTATATTCGTGATGTTTATGCTAAACTTCCAGAATCAAAAGAATTAAAATTTACTAAATCTAGATTCTCTTTTAACACTAAAGGAGGAAGATGTGAAACCTGTCAAGGCGCAGGAAAATTACAAATTAGAATGCACTTTTTAGGAAATGTAGATTTGGTCTGTGATACCTGTAATGGCGATCGTTTTAATGAACCTACACTTGCTGTAAAATATAAGGGATTGTCAATTGCTGATGTTTATAAATTATCAATTGATGAAGCCATTGTCTTTTTTTTAGACGAGAAGAAAGTATTGGTTGGGCTTACCGTTCTACAAGAGATTGGACTTGGCTATTTAACCTTGGGTCAATCCTCAACGACTTTATCAGGTGGAGAAGCACAACGCATAAAAATAGCGAATCAATTACAGAAAAAGGACACAGGAGATACGTTGTATGTGTTAACTGAACCAAGCATAGGCTTACATCATGATGATATTAAATCGTTACTTCAATTATTTGATAGAATTAAAGAAAAAGGAAATACCATTGTTTGTATTGAACAGAATGAAACTGTTATTGGGTGGAGTGATTGGAATATTGAATTAGGCCCCAATAGTGGAAAAGAAGGAGGAGAGGTAATTCACCAAGGACCTCCAATTTTCAAAAATAATAAATTAGATTTAAATACAAATAATGATAATTTGAATTCTTCTGTCACTCAGTATATTGAATTAAATGGTGTGACGACTCATGGACTTAAAAATGTTGATGTACGTATTCCTAAAAATCAGTTAACAGTAGTGACTGGTGTTTCAGGAAGTGGAAAGTCGTCACTAGTATATGACACACTATTTGCGGAGTCAAACGCTCGCTTTACGGAGTCATTGTCTACGTATAATAGAAGTTTTTTACAACAAAATAGTGAAGCAAAACTTAAGTCGTTTTCTGGACTAGGACCTGCTATTGGAATTAACCGAAAGGGAAGAACACCTTCCAAACGTTCAACGGTAGGAACACTTTCTGGGGTGTATGACGCCTTACGATTATTGTATTCTAGAATTGCACAGCATGAAGGAGAACGTTTTACTGCGCAGCACTATTCGTTTAATCATCATTTGGGCGCTTGTCCGGTTTGTAATGGCTTAGGGCTGAAACTAGAATGCAATCCAGATGAGGTGATTACCTCTCCTGATAAATCAATTTTTGGAGGGGGTGTTTCTTCAAATAAAGCCATTGGATATTATGCCGACACTAATGGCCAATTTATGGCTACATTAAAAGAAGTAGCTAAACAAAATAATTGGAATATAGAGCGTCCATTGAATCAATTAGATAAAAAAGTGCAGGATGTTATTTTATATGGAACAGGCGATACAATTTGGAATGTTACTTGGGAGTTTACGACTAAATTAAGATCAGGATCACAAACTTTGAAAGTTAAATGGCTTGGATTCTGTCACTATATAGATGATGAATTTGAGCGTAAACAGAATAATAAAAATGTAAAACATTTAGAAGAATTAATGCATTCTGTTGAATGTTCAAGTTGTAAGGGAAGTCGATTAAAGCTTGAATTATTAAAAACTAAATTCATAGGGAAAAACATATTTGAATTGTCTCAGTTATCTATTGAGTCCTGTTTAAAGTTATTAAACCATTTAAATACTGAATTAGATAAAACCGTTTTGGCAATCAGTAGTGTGGTTTTACCTCCTGTGATAGAAGTATTACAAACGATTACAGACCTTGGGTTAGGGTATTTAAATTTGAATAGAGCAGTTAGTACATTGTCAGGAGGAGAAAGACAACGTATTACATTGGTTGGTCAATTGTCAACCCATTTGTTTGGGGTGACTTATGTTTTAGATGAGCCAACGATAGGATTAGATAATAAACAAATTGAGGTGTTGTCTAAAGCATTAAAAAAGATTGTATCCAATGGGAATACTGTTGTTGTAGTGGAACATGATCCATCATTCATTCAAAGTGCAGATTATAGTATTGAAATGGGACCTGGAGCAGGTGCTTTAGGAGGTGAAGTTGTTTTTCAAGGAAAAGTAGCTGATATTTCTGTAGCTAAGCAAACGCTAACGTATCAACTAATAAACAAGAAAAAAGTAAAACCTGCTAAAAAGAAGACTATTCAGGGAGATGCGTTTAGTATTACAGGCGCATTAGCTCATAACCTGAAAGCAATTAATGTAGATTTTTATTCAAAACAAATTATTGGGGTAACTGGTGTTTCCGGTAGTGGTAAATCTACTTTAATTAAAGAGGTGTTATATAAATCGTGGTTAAAAAAGCGACCCGTTAATTGTTCATCCGTATCTGGCTTGGATCAGTTTCAAAACGTATTATTTATTGGTCAAAATGCACTAACACAAAATAGATTAAGTACACCAGCCACTTACACTGGAATTATTGATCAGTTAAAAATACTCTTCTTTAAAACCGAATTAGCTCAAGAACTAGGGTATAAAAAGGCTGATTTTTCGTATCAAAGTAAGAATGGGAAATGTAGGATATGTGCGGGTCAAGGAAAGTTAAAAACTAGTATGGATTTTATGAGTGACATTTGGTTGACCTGTGAGTCATGTCAGGGGATGCGCTATAATAAAACCATTTTAGGGTGCAAATATAAGGGGCAATCCATTGGTGATGTTTTAAAAATGACGGTAGAAGAAGCGATTATTTTTTTTGAGACAGGTGTGATTATCGAAAAATTGAATTTACTAAAACGTCTAGGATTAGGGCATTTAGTATTGGGACAGTCTGGGGATACATTGTCGGGAGGTGAAGGACAACGTTTAAAATTGGCCATAGCAATGGGACAAAAACAAAACGGAAACACATTATACCTTTTTGATGAGCCAAGTACAGGGCTTCATTATGTTGATATTTTAGAATTAATTAAAGTATTTCAATCTATAGTTGATACTGGTGATACGGTTCTTTTTATTGAACATAACCGTACATTAATTGAATCCGCTAATCAAGTCATTAGGTTAGGTCCTGGAAGTGGTGAAAAGGGTGGTGAGATTATTCATTAGAATGTGAAAAAATAGATAAGGAAAGCAGTAATTTTAAGTCAATAATAGTTTAAATTTGCAACCTATTCTTAAAAATATGATGCAGACTTTAGAAGATTTAAAATCAGGTAAATTGATAGGTTCAAAAACGTTAAAATTAGCGTATGGCTTAACCGAGTTTCCTTTAGAAATTTTAGAACTTTCGGATACGTTAGAAATTTTAGATTTATCGGGTAATGATTTATCTGAATTACCAGGTAGGATTACGGAGTTAACGAAATTGAAAATCATATTTTTCGCAAAAAATAAATTTACCGTATTCCCAAAGGTGTTGAAACAATTCCCTGTTTTAAATATGATTGGTTTTAAATCTAATCAAATTGATACGGTACCTGAACATGCATTTCCACCACAATTGAATTGGTTAATTTTAACAGATAATAAAATCAAAGTACTTCCTAAAAGTATTGGAGATGTTAGGTTATTACAAAAGTGTGCCTTGGCAGGTAATCAACTTAAAGAACTGCCAAATGAAATGGCGAATTGTAAGAATTTAGAATTACTGAGAGTGTCAGCTAATGAATTAGACTCTATTCCGAGTTGGTTGTTTGAATTACCTAAATTATCATGGGTGGCATTTGGAGGTAACCCTGCGGCATATAAACCTGATCTTACAAATGATTTAGAGTCATTTGATTGGAATGAATTTACAGTGAATGAGTTGCTAGGTGAAGGCGCTTCTGGATTTATCTCAAGAGCGAATTGGAATTCACAGAATGAAGATGTTGCCGTTAAATTATTTAAAGGTGCAGTAACCAGTGATGGTTTACCTGATGATGAAATGGAAATTTCAATTGCTGCTGGGAGACATGAAAATTTAATTCAAGTGTTGGGAAAGATAAAAAGTCATCCTGAAAACAAAATTGGTTTAATTATGGAACTGATTTCTCCAACGTTTATCAATTTAGGGAATCCACCAAACTTTGAAACGTGTACACGTGATGTGTTTGATTCAGGTTGTCAATTTATAGAGAGGGAACTATTACAAATGGCTAAAGAAATGGCATCTGTTTGTGAACAGTTACATGCAAATGGTATTAATCATGGCGATTTTTATGCGCACAATATTTTAATTGATAAATCGAAAAAATCTATTTTAGGAGATTTTGGAGCAGCTTCATTTTATGATGTTAATTCAATATATGCTGCTAATATTGAGCGTGTTGAGGTGAGAGCGTTTGGATGTCTGATTGAAGATGTTTTAGGATTGGTAAAAAAGTGTGATACTGAAAAATGGCAAAATTTGATTAATCAATGCATGTTGTCAGATGTTAAAATGCGCCCCAATTTTTCTGAAATTGTAGAAGTGTTAAATGAATTTGTTGGGTAGTATTTATTTTATTCTATTAGTGGCAATTCAAATATTTTCTCAGTCTGCTTTCTATTTAGCTTAGCAGGTGTTAAACGCATTATTTGATTACGTAATTCGATTAACACTGGATTAGGAATATGAGCCATTTTACCAATCACCCAACTTGCTTTAACTACCAAGTTTGCTTTTGGAAGACGTAAATGTTGAAATAATTCAAACGCTTTATTCATATCATGTTTAGCCATGCATTCTGCAAGTATAAAAGCGTCTTCAATGGCTTGACAAGCGCCTTGTCCCATATTTGGAGTTAGTGCATGAGCAGCATCACCAATCAAGCAGACATTTTTGTTGTGCCAGTTTGATATTGGTTTGAAATCTATAATTTCTGCTGTATTAATTTGCTCTTTAGGCGTGGCTTTAATAATATTTTGTATGATTGAATCATAATTGTTGTAATACGTTTCAATAGAGTTTTGGGATAACTCCGTCTTGTCCTTTTTGAAAGATTTAAGAGCATACCAATACACTTTGTTAGCATCTATTTGAACAAAACCAAATCGACTAGAGGTTCCCCAAGCTTCATTCAATTCGCTATAATGTGTTCTAGGTAAGTTAAAATGAGCAATACCTCTCCA
>Ga0209395_1006175_pt1 | contig 13099 bp, 10 predicted proteins | sample GOMGulsemesocosm_3_FD_184635 | JGI IMG/M metagenome (GOLD analysis project Ga0209395, IMG submission 184635) | Methane-oxidizing microbial communities from mesocosms in the Gulf of Mexico - GOM9D Gulf of Mexico (SPAdes) (version 2) | ecosystem: Environmental > Aquatic > Marine > Cold seeps... | reverse complement strand
GCAAGTCACTGGCGCGCATATCTTGCGACAGTGGGTAGGTACCCGGATGCAGTACTTCCCCTTGTATTATTACCAGGCGCTCATCCGCGCCATAACGAGCTTGTTGGCGAAGGCGGATGATCTCACTACTCAACAATTCTGAGCGGTTACCGCGATCATCAAAAAAGTACAGCCGATCTCCTGGCTTGATGGCCAGGTTAGCCGGTGCCGCTGAATCAAGCAGAGCAGCGGCTATTTGAAATGGGATGGCCTCGATATTTCGGTCGAGATAACGGGTGCGTGCGATGATGCCATAATACATTTCCGTGCTGGTCTGTAGTCCTCCGGATAAGGCGATGATATCCAGCAAGCGGGCTCCTTCTTGCAGCGGTAACCTGCCGCTGTAACGCAGTGCTCCCCGGACTTCGACAACCATGGCAGGGCGGGAATAAGTAGCCTGTACATCCAGTTCCCGGACAATGTCGCTTAGCACCTGCTGGCGATCCTTGGCTAGGTTAAATACCATTATTTGGTCATGAGACTGCAGCGCGATATCGCCTTGGCTGCCGGGGCTGGTGAGTGAGTACATGAGGTTCGCGTAGACCACTTCGGTGCGTAGCGTGCTTAGATTTTCTCTATTGACTAACACGAAATCCACATCTGCACCCGGCAGTAGAGCTTCGGCACTGGGCACAACGTCCGAGACGCGCATGCCCGACCTAAACTGAAAGCCGCCGGGACGTTTAACGTGACCCGACAACAAAATGATATCTTCCAATTCATCTTCCAGCGGCAAAACTCGCAGCAGATCTCCGTTTTGCACGGCAGTACCCAAAATCACATGTTCGGGACTGAAGGCGCTGGCGGTGGAAAAATCGACAAGGGTGCGAGTACCCATCGCCTGTATGCGCTCAATATGGGAGTGCTGCAGTGATGCGGTTGGCAGTAGTCCACCGGCCATTGTGATAACCTGCCCCACTGTCTTTTCGCCATTCAACTCGTAGATAGCCGGGCGTTGCACCTCGCCTCCCACATAGACGATGGGGCCAATGGGTGAAACGAAAATAGTGTCGTTGTGATCCAGGTAATTGTCCTGCTCGATATGTCCGTTCAGTAGTAGACCGTAGAGATCCAGACGAGCAATAGACTTCCCCCCCCTGATCAGTTGTATGTTGCGCAGTGACCCGCTGGCGCGCACGCCGCCCGTGGTTAACAGCGCATCGATCATAGTAGTGAGACCGCCTACAGTGTAGACCCCCGGTTGAATCACATCTCCGGCGAGCCGTATCTGGACAGTGCGCAGTTGCCCCATGGTTACCACCGCTTTGGCACCGATTACCCGTCGCTCAAAACCTTCAGTGATAAGCTGCTCTGCCTCGTCGAACGTCATGCCGGCAACCTTAATAGGGCCATACTCTGGAACTAGAATGTTGCCATCGCGGGTTACAATCAGCTTGTATTCCACATTGCGCTTACCGAAAAGCTGCACAATGATGTTGTCCCCGGGACCGAGAAGATAGTTGCGTGGCACCGGAATGCCGAATACTGAAGCAGGCGTGCTCTGCTCCCGTTTAAATATGTCGTAGCCAAATTGAGTGAGATCGGAATGCAGTACCTGCTCTTGTTGAGTTTCTTCAAGATTCAACGGGCCACTTTTCTCTTCGGCTATCTGCTCCAAGCGGGATTCTTCCCGCTCAATAATACCTACAGGTATTGCTATTGGCACAGCCGGGGCCGGCACGTCCTGTCCTCGTGGGGCAGACAGAGCGTAGCTTCTTGCCTGAGTGGATTGCAGGGATTCTACATAGGGCAGGTAAGCGTCGTTGACGGCAATAGCTGGAGTGGACAGGACCACCGTTGTGATGCACAGCAAAATCCAGTTGGCACAGAATTGACGGACTGCCACGAGCCCTTCAAGGGCGGCTCGCATGCTTGGAAGGTGTATATTGCTCATAACACTGGCCCGGATAAATTAATGGCTACACTGTGTTACTGCAATACCGATGCCAGCCTGTGACGATAATTAAATATCAATTAAAACAATAGGATGAAAAATTTTTCGCCGGTAAACAACGCGTGCTTGCAAAACGATTGGCAAAATGCGACAAGTATAAATTCGCAAAACGCCTATTATTGACGTGATAAGCAGCGATTGCCTATAGCGACACTAACAGATTTTGGAAATCGCGCCGGCTACTCAACTATTGTCCAGATACCGACCGAGCCACGGCGGTGGAGTTATCGCTAGTGCCAGCAGGGATTTGATATCCGCACGGTAGTGCCTGCGCAGCTGTTCCTGCAGCTGTTCAGGCAGTAGCATGGCTTCGGCATTGCCACTTCTACGGATATTCCACTGTTCATACTGAAAGCGCAGGCGACCGCGGCGCGCTTCCGACACCCGCTGCCACAAGCTATACAGAATATTGCGGTTGCGCAGCCACTCCCGCACAGATTGTGGTATTCGCTTGTGGGAGCCACCACCACGGTGAATGACTTCACCCAGTGTCGGCGGGCGAAAGCCGGTAGGCAGTCCGATAAATTCCAATAGACGATCCAGGGTCGCTTCTGGCTCGCTTTCTAGCTCTTCTGTATAGAGCACCAGTATTTGCTTAGCATCAAAGCATGCAGTGAATTCAGTGAGGATGCGCCCGTACTCGCTCCAGGCAACGTAGAAGTCGGCCTCTGACTCGTAGCCCTCGGCGTGTTCTGGTACTGGCTGTGATCGCCCGCGTTGCAGCGCTTCTTCTGTTAGCAGCGCACTAATCACCTCAGCGAACTCGCGTTGCTCAGTACCTCGGCGGCGTCCCATCTGGATGTGTGAACAGGTGCGCTCGATCGGGTCACGCAAAATGGTCACCAGCTTGACATCAGGCATCAGCTCTTTGATACGCGCCGGTACATTGGGATCCGACATGTATTGCGGGCTCACCTTAGCCCACAGTTTGTGCTGCTGTCCGCCGCCAAACTGTTCATTGGCGAAAACCTGCCAGCTCTCCTGTGTGCAATCTTGGCGGGTGAAATAAGGCACCTCTTTTTCCAGCGGCATAGCGATATCAGGATGACTGCGAAGATGTTCAAACAGGGCTGTGGTAGCACATTTCTGTGCACCGATAATCAGGAAGTCCAATGGTTTCATGGTTGCTCTCTTATTGACTTAAGGAGGTTCATTGCCAGTAGATAGGACGCAATATTTTTCAGCGCAATGCAGCTGCTAAACACTATCGCCAGTCCAGTCGCGCCATACTCCGGACCAACCCAGGCGCTGCCGGCCAGTGCGGCGACCATGGCAATGATCAGCGTGCACAGTTCCTTTGACGCAGCGCCGGCCATGTTCATAAGTACGCCCGACAGGCCGGTCGCCGCATTGACCAAGTGCCCAGCGGCAAGTATGACCATATAGTTTTGTAAATTACCGAAGTCTTCACCAAACAAACCCGCCAACAGTTCCGCTAGTGCTATCAGCAGTAGTGATACTGGCAGGAATACGGCGGTGGAAATAAGTTGTGTACGTCGCAGTAGCGCCAACAATTGCTGTGAATTGCCTTGGCAGGCACAGCGAGCGAACAAGGGCCCATATACGGCGGTTAGTAGTAGCAACAAGGTGGTAATGACATTGATGAATTTGTGGGCGACGGCGAAAACACCTATTTGCGCAGTATCAACGTAAAGCGGCATCACAATAAAAGGCAAGTGTAAGAACCCTATACTGAGTATACCGGCGCCCCATAAATAGAATAGGTCGCCACGTTCCACTTTCGGCAAGGCATGGGAGTCATTGGCGGGCTGCATTGGCTGTGGTAGTGCTGCCAATTGTAGCTTGAGCCTGTGCCTTAATGCCACAGTTGTGATTGCCAAGCTTAGGCCAAAAGTGATAGCCAGGGTGAAGGTGATGACTGTATGTCCGGCCAGCCAGCAATAACCGCAAACTAGCAGTAGTGCCAATGGCGAGGTGATGCTCTCGAGAGTTACCGCCGCAAGAGTTGCACCGGTTGCCTTCAGGGATTCCGCACACAGTCGCAGCAGGGAAAAAAGGGGGGCGGCGAGCGCGGCGCCAATCAGCAGCCAGCTAGTATCCGACCAAGTGGAGGTGTCTTCCGCGGGTAATAAAAATATCGCCGACAAGGCGGCCAGCAAAACCAATGCCAGCCATAGGCGGATAATTTTTCGGCCCGATTCGCGTAGGGTTTGTAATATCAGCTGCCGTTGTTGTTGCTCGTAGCTAATGGATACCAACCTCATCGCACGAGTGGGCAGTCCAAGCCCCAGCGCTTCTCCCGCAACGCAGGTCCAAGATGTGAACAACTGCAAAGCGCCTAATGCGCCGGCGCCGGCCATCGTACCTACAAGCAACTGCGCGCCGAACTGGGCGAAAATAGCGCTGCCTCGGCTGGCGACTAGCATTAGCACGGGAATGAACTTGCGCGCGAACTGCTGCAGTTGTCGCATGCCTGCGCCAGGTTCGCTTAGGGGTGCTGCCACCGCGTCTCTCGTTGCCCGATCAGCCAACATGCTGCAACCGCTGCTCTGCATGGTCAAAGGCTGTGTTCCTTTTATCGCGCAAACCGGCTTCGATGGTGCGGTGCATCTGGATGAACAGCTGACGCCAGGTATACCGTTCGGCGATCAGCGCACGTGACTGTGTCTGCAGGCGCAACCACAACTCAGGGTCACTCAGCAGGCACTCTATTTGTGTCGCCATCTCCATGGGCTCGTCGGCAACCAACAGGTGTCTACCCAATTCGATATCGATACCTTCGGCGCCTACGCTAGTTGTCACGGTTGGCATACCTCTGGCCATGGCATCCAGCACTTTAACTTTCATGCCGCTGCCAAACAGTAGCGGTGCTACACAAACGCGGGCGTGATTATAAATTTTCTGCAGATCAGGGACAAATCCCTTAAGGTCAATACCCTCCCATAGCGCTGCTGCTTCTTGTAGTCGGTTATCCGGGCCCTTGCCTACAATATCGAAACGCAAATCAGGGCGGCGAGCTACCAGTTTTGGCCAGACCTGCTCGATGAACCACAACAGTCCTTGAATATTAGGTTCCCACCCCAAAAACCCGACATACATTAACTTTTCCTCGGTATTAACATACTGTAAATCAGGCAGTTCGAGCTGTTGGTCGTCACCTAAGTGGAAAGTGTCATGCAGCTTGTCGACGGTTACTCCGGCCTTGGCTAGTTCCTGTGCATCATTTGGGGCGGCGAAACACAGGTCTGTATGGTTGGCAGCCTTAGCTTCATATTTTTTGACCCGTCTGGATTCCATATAGGCTGCGCCGCGCATCACTGGATTCCCCGGCAGCAGCGCATAGCGCTCCCACATTTTGAAATAGGCATTGTGTGCGTGGTAAACTGTTAGACCTTTGTAGTCGGCTGGCAGATAGGAGTACACCTCATAGTGATCCAGGAAAACGACGTCCTGCTCGTTGGCTAAAGCCGCGATATTGTTTTTCAGTTGCTGGCTGTAAGTACGGTGCACGTTTAAGGGGATAGATCGAACATAGCTCAAGATGAGGTTGCGCGGTGTACGCGGTATGCTCACATCTTGATGCAAGTGCTGAACGCAGGGCGAAATGGCGTGAAATTCGTCGACGTACTGCGCATCCTCCATCTTGAGAGGGCAAGCCAGCGTCACCTGGTATTTATCAGCTAGCGCGTGCAACAGTTTCAGGCTTTTTACCTTACCGCCACTCTGGGCCGGATAGGGAAGTTCGGGAGTGATGAACAGTAATGTTTTCATTTTACTGGAGTCCATATTACAAAGTGAGGTTGATGGTTTGTTGCGCAGCCCTAAAGAGATCGTCTTCCTGTTTTGCGGTCAGACCCAGATTGGACTGCAGTAGAAGCGCCTGGGCGCGATGATTGATAACCACAGTCCCGTCAGACAGGCTTTTAGCCTGGGCCGGCAGCCAGCAGCAATGGCATATGTCATCGTGGCAGGGGAAGTGACCGCTGGCTTCAAGGCCGACTATGTGTTCGACAAAAGCGCCATACAGAATATATTCGGAAAATCGCAGGCTATGTGCAATTGGCTGATACCAGGGCTTGCCATGAGTATTCTCAATGTGGGTGTGCAGAGCCTGCAGATTACTGCGCCTCCAGGTGATTAGCTGACCGACGTAGTCACTGCCAAAGTAATGGGGTTTCTCCCCAAGTAGCCAAGCCGCCCGATGATGCCAATGGAGGTGTTCACCCTCCTGTTTAGCGTCAGGTATACGGTGTAAGCGTAGTTGCTCGCTGCTATAAATCACTTCCTTGTTCAAACTGCGGATGAACTCGAGGTCTGAATCGGCGAACAGTATAAGTTCGCTGTCCACCGCAAAAGATGCACTGAGTTTGGTTATTTGTTGCATGATCCAGCCCCGAACCGGTCGCAAGCTGGGGCTAATCCACATTTTTTTTGCCATCGGCAAATGATAGAAGCCACCTGGAACCACATCCTGCGTTATCACAACCCGACGTCGGTCACTCTGCAGCTTGCGAAATAACGGGTAGTCCCGACGGGGCACGATGATGCAGTGTTCGGTGTCTTTAGGCACCATTCGGTCTATGGACCTGCATAGACGCTGACAGCGCTTGAGGTCGGGGGCGTAAGAGCAAGTGACAATACTTAATTGTTTACTGGCCATAATGTGTTTACCGCTCATGTTGTGGTTGATATTATCTTTTTTACAGCAGGGAGCGTGCCAAGCTACAACTGAATAGTTCAATTGCTTTGTAACACCATGAACTCACAGTGATTTTTACCTTACTAAATAGCTATGCTAGTTGGCGACGATTGTTGTAGAGCACAGAGCGAGTCCGTTCAGAAAAAAATTCGCAAAATGAAACGCAACCCGCGAAGCGTGTATGCGTGGGGATCAGTATCTATTGGGGACTTTTCTGGGATAGCGCTTTAGTTTAGAGAGTGTTTAGTGCAACCACCGACCGGCTGGCCCACAAGTGCTTGGGTCAATTCCGACCGTATCAGTTTGTTAACTGGCTGCTCGAAATATTTATAGGAGAGCCACGCTACGACACAGATAACAACGCAGGAAGTGACAAATTGGAGTGATACCGGTACTGCAAAGCGTTTAATGAATCTCAACACAGGGTAGTGAATCAAGTAGAATCCGAACGACATTTCTCCCAGTAAAACAAAGATTCTTGTGTTCGGGAAATTTAGCGCTCTTGCATTAAGCACTACGCAATAAAATACGCGGTAGACTATGACCCAGTTCAGCGGGTCGGCCCAGGTTCGCACAAAAATGACTGTCAATAATCCACTCGTGCTCAAGGCGCACAACAGGTAGGTTAAGGAACAGAGCGATTACGCTGGGTGCCGCTGCGTAAGCGGCGAACTTATTGAGGGCTACACTACTTGCAATGCGCGGATACAAAATCGCAGTAACAATGCCGACAAAAAAGGAACGCTATAATTCGAAAATAGCGCGGGCACGTAGCCCAATTCAAAATAGAGGCAAATACTAGGAAAGGCTGTTAATACGACGAAAATTGTCACAAGCAACGGGCTGGTATTGCGTTGGTAGAGAATCCAGTACACGATAAAAATAGCGTAGAATTGTACATCTACTGGAATAGTCCACAACTCAAATGGCGCGTAAAACAATCTGTACTTCAGTAATCTGGTAGTGAAAGCCCGGGTAGATTGTGGTCGAAATCGATAGTAAAATGAGAAAAAATACAGCGGGAATATTCTGCCGATTCGGGCTATAAGGCAATGCTTGACATTGCTTATACTGGAGTCTTAACTCAAATATAAATGGTCCATTAAAATGCCGCTTAGGATGAAAAACACCATAACACCCACTTGGCCGAATCCATTGCCGAACATAGCTGGCAACATACCTTGATTGGCGCAATGCGATATAAATACGATAAATGTTGCCATGCCTCTCAGTCCTGCAAGGGGGTTGATCTGACTCATAATATTTCCGCTGTTATATTCGAGAGCTAATGTCGAGCCAAAACTTGACAACGCCAACTCTGAGCACGATCGATTAAAAACACGCCAATGCTTCTTTTCGCCGTGCTAGTTCACCGGACTTGAGCATGTCCTGATATATGCCACATAAAGCAAAAGCTATAGCCGCTACGGTAATTCCCTTTGCGCTGGACAGGCCCGGGTTAAGCACCAAATTAAACGTTTGCGCGCACATCCACATAAACAGGCCCCAAACCAGCGGTTCGTGACGGCCGACAATTTGTCGGTATTCCCAGTTGATTTTCCACGTTCGATATAAAACAAGAAAGTGAATGTACAGGTACAACGCGAGACCGATTAAACCATATTGGTAGGTTATTCCGATCAGGCCAATATCGTCAGGAGAGAACTTTGGCCCCATTAATTGCCCGTAGCTAATGCTGAACGCGCTCTCCTGACCAGCTCCCCAAAGAGGTTGTTGGGCGATTGATTTTATCGCTGCCGCAAACGTTTTAGTGCGCACAGCAGCGCCGTCAGCAGAGACCCCATCACCGCCTATCAGCAGTTCTACCACTACATAGATCACCACAATTCCTACTGGTATTGATGCGATAAGTAAGGGCAGTCGGTTGTAGTGGGAAAGCAGAAATTGATAGAGGATACATGCCAATATCATGGTTGCGAGTGTGGCACGAAACTGCACAATCGACCATATATAAGCACCAATTGAGAATGTGATAATTGCGCCTAAAGTATGCCAGCGAGATAACCGTGAAAACATCATCATTATCGACATCAAGATCGCAACCATGATGGCAAATAGCGGCGGCTTTAGCCGGAATCCCCGCCAATCGTCCATGGTCACCATTGTGTTCAGGTATACATCGTCAGAGAAAAATGCAGCCTCGAGATCCATGGTTAAATAAAAGAATAAGTAGTTGATCATTAGAAAGAAAAACGAGAACCACACTATGCGGCGTATCAATATGACGTCTAGCCCGCTTCGCCAAAGCAGATAAATGGCCGGCGCAAGAAATATAAAGAAGAACTCGCGCGATGCAAAAAAGCTGAACAAAACATTGGTCTCATAGCGCAACGAGAACACCAGCGCCCAGCCGATCATAATGCCAAGTGCCAGCGTGGTGGGTCGGCACACCCATTTCATCCATACCTTTTGGTCCAGCCGGAACATACTTAGCCATGCAGCCACTAAGAACATGAGCAGGGTAAACAATATGCCCAGTTCCTGCAGCCTGTTTTTGAAAAAATACATGCCACCGTGCAAACCTGCGTATATTGCGACAAACAGCAGGAGACACATGATAGGTTTTAAACGCATTCTAATCGAGCTCCGTGGTGGTGGGCGACTTTATTGTGTAACGCAGCTGTCTAAACAGTTTTAGTAGCATGGCCACGCAATCTCAGTAAACAATTAGATTCAATCGCTACCATCAAATTGAAAAACCCTTAATCAAATCCCAAAATCCAAGCGAGTAACTTTCAAACAAATCAATTCCCAATGCTGACTTAACCACATAAATAAGCATCAAACCCAGTGCGGTACTGAACACAAAAAACAATGCTGTTAATAATATCATCGATGACATGGCAATATATTTTTCTTGCCTGGATAAGCTGCGAATATTTCGGCCCATAAGTAGTACAAAGTAGATGCGCGATGGGTAAAAGGGCACCGGGAAGGTACCGCGTATATCGACTTTGTGGGTGCGGTATTGGTCGTTGCCAATGGCAACCTTTAGATGACTGAGCTGAATATCGGTTAGCTCCGACGCAGTATTTTGAGGCAAACGGCTCAGTAGACTCATGATATCGGGATCTTTTCGGATAGAGTGGGTTGGTTTCACTTCTCCACTCCTTATTAATGGCTCTGTGTGGGGCAGGGAAGTAGAAAACGCAGGGCGATGTTTTCTATCATCCGGAAAATTCTGTGTGGCAACATCGACACAGTCCCGTTCAGCAACGGGCTTGCAGCCGGTTATCGCCGCATAGTTGACTAATGTATTTTTTAGCTTACCAAGAACTGTGAGCACCATTACCAATGAGGTTGACAGTAACACCCCAGCGCCCCCCCCTAGCATGCAGATAAGCTTTCTACTGGGGCTATACCTTGAATAGGGGCTGACTGCGGGATCCAGAACCTCCAGAATGTATTCCTCACGGCCGTTGGCTAGCATCGCCACAGCTGTTTGCGCTTCCATGAGTCGGAACAGCATCTGCTGTATTTCTGTTGCTCCAGTTTGATCCAATGTTTCCTCAAGATACCGAAACTTTCTTTCAACTTTCACCAGCGCTTGCTCGCGCATGTACTGATTGAACGCGTAAACATAGAGGTTGCACAACTCTGCCGCAATTGCCGGGTCTTTGTTGATGACTTTTACCGCAACGATGTCAGTTTCCGGGGCGTGAGCAATCTGAATTAGACTCTCCATGAATATTTTTTGTGCCAACCCCTTATCCAGTAAAAAACCCTCGTTCCATATTGAGGTAGCGTTATTCCACTGTTGAGGGTAGATGTAGCGGTAGATATTGTAGCTATCCAAAAAATGACGGGTAAATTGTTTGGAGCCTAAGTGGGCGATTATTTTCTGAATATAATTTTCCTTCTTTGCTCTCAACAGGAAATCATATTCAAGCATACCTATGCTTTCTTGGGCTTGGCGGCTGTCAGGTCTTACTCCGCCTGGCTCTCTGATATCGATTACATCAACACGAATAACACCCTGATAGGTCTCCGGCAGGCTTACCGCGTAAAGCATGCTTAAACCACCAGTGACAATCGCGACCAACACAATAAACCACTTGGCGTCAAAAACCGCGTAGATATAGTTCAGCAGATCAACATCTTGTTTGATGTCGTCAATTTCCTGGACGCTGCCACGTTTTTCCTGAGCTGTCATTTCGATAGCCATGTCAATCACACTCTTTTTTTTCATTTCCCCTAAAGAGACTAGCGAACGGTTGCGTCATAACTCCAAGCAGGCGAAGCGACATACCGCGCAAACTCCAGCGTCTCTCGATGACAGGTGGACGACCGCGACCCGACGCGTAAGTATCCAGTTTCTGTTTAACACCACGCAGGATGTCAATAAGCAATATAAGGCTCACGATGCCGAAACCTGACGCAAATGTTACTAATAGCGATAGTTTTTTGCGGGCGGGACTGTGGCGGTCGTAACTGCGCATGGCCGGATCGACAACCTCTAGCGCATATTCTTTTTGACCGTTAGCCAGCGTTGCAGCTGCAGTTTGTGCTTCCATAAGACGGTAAATCATTTTTTCAATTTCAATGTATTTTGCTGTTTCCAGGTTGCGCTCCAGAAAAGCCATTTTTGCCGCCACAGCTGCCAGAGTAATTTGGCGCATGTAGTCGTTGAATTCCTCAACATAAAGATTGGCAAGTTTTGCCGCCAAAACAGGATCGCTATGGCGCATCGCTATCGCGACCATTTGAGATTCTTCATTTTGAGAGACTGAAATCAACTCACGTTCAAAACGAATAAACGCCTTACCTTTGTTTAGCTCAAAGCCTTCGCGCCACGATTTTTTATTTTCGTCCCAGTTCTGTTTGTAAAGAAGGACATATATATTGTGTTTATCCATGAAAAAACGGATAAATTTTCGTGATATCAAGCGTGAAAAGACAGTCTTGGTATAGTTTTCTTTACCGGTGCTCAGCACGAAACCCGTTTCCAGTAAGCCAATAGATTTGGCTGCCACTCTGTTGTCGGGATCGATTCCACCGGCGTCTCCTTGTTCGATGATATCTACCAGGGCCACCGACTCATAAATGTTGGGCAACGAGTTTACGTATAGCATTGCGCCACAACCGAACAGCATACTGCCAAAAACAATAATCCACTTTTTGTCAAATAACAGGTAGGCATAATGCAAAAGATCAATGGGTTGATCTAACGGTGCCTCTGCGCAGTTGTGGGCTGACTGCGTCATAGCTTCGTGCTCCGCCGGCAATAAACCCGGAGCAGGACGAGGTCATAAAAGCAGTGTTTCCTGGTCAGTAGCTCAAGTGTCATGGAAGTCATTGCTGTACACCGTAGCGGGAGTAGTCATAGTAGTGTTTTCAGCAATGACCATGCCAACCCCGCCTCAAGAGCACTTGGAATAACTTAAGCTATTGATTTTCCTAATATTACAAAATTTTTTGGCTTTGTATTTGGCTATGAAGACGCCCTGCCATCCAGTAGTACCTTTGTTTCTTCAAAATACGTCGCAGAATGCAAACGGATTTGCAAAGTAGTAGCCGCAACGAACATCGCGCCCTCAATATTTTATAACTATCAATGACTTAACGAGTTGGTATGGCACTTGCTCTATATTGAGTTGACAATCGAAATTGAGGATAAGCAATATGTCTAAACTGTGGAAAGAAGCAACAACCGGTATGTCCACCCGCACAGGTACAGGCACGGGCTCCCATGCTGTGTTCGGGAGGGCGTGGTACGAACTGTTCAAACGGTGTTTGGATCGCGCTGGGGCAGGCCTTGGGCTACTGCTGCTATCGCCATTTTTTGCACTGCTAGCTATCCTGATTAGGCTGGAGTCTTTGGGTCCAGTGCTATTTAGCCAGACCCGTATTGGACTCGGCGGTTGTCCTTTTAAATGCTGGAAACTTCGTTCGATGTATATAGACGCAGAGCAGCGCAAGCAAGATCTGCTAGAGCACAATGAAATGGACGGCGGTACCACCTTCAAAATGAAAGAAGATCCTCGCGTCACCAAGGTGGGGCGCTTCATTCGCAAGGCATCTATCGATGAATTGCCGCAGCTGTGGAACGTGTTTGTTGGCGATATGTCGTTAGTCGGGCCAAGGCCACCCCTACCCCGTGAAGTTGCACTGTACACCGCGCGCGAGCGGCAGCGACTGTTTGTAATACCTGGAATTACGTGTATTTGGCAAGTGTCTGGCAGAAGTGACATTCCTTTTCCCAAGCAAGTGTTACTGGATATCGAATACATCCAAAAGCGCTCATTATGGATGGATATCAAGTTACTGCTGCGCACGCTACCGGCAGTATTGCTGGCACGAGGTGCTTACTAGACGCGAACTATACAATACGAAGAATGCCCCTATTGCGTAGTAAATGCAGCGCATAATAAGGATTGATTAAATTAACAGAACATTTCTATTCGAAGTTTTGTAAAAAGGAAACT
>Ga0209395_1006172_pt1 | contig 13101 bp, 9 predicted proteins | sample GOMGulsemesocosm_3_FD_184635 | JGI IMG/M metagenome (GOLD analysis project Ga0209395, IMG submission 184635) | Methane-oxidizing microbial communities from mesocosms in the Gulf of Mexico - GOM9D Gulf of Mexico (SPAdes) (version 2) | ecosystem: Environmental > Aquatic > Marine > Cold seeps... | reverse complement strand
GTTTTCATGTAATTCGCAGCTGGCGCAGGCGTCAACAAAAGCGCCAGCAGTCCGCCAATCATTAAACAGCACTGCTAGCCAGTGTCACTAGGCGATAGCCTCAACCTCTGGGCCGTGCAACTTGCCACCTTGTAAATGGAAAGTATGTTTGGCCAAGGATGCAAAACTTAAATCATGCGTCACCACAATAAATGCGGTTTGCAGCTGATCATTGAGTTGCTGTAATAGCTGCTGTATTTCTTTTGCGGTATCGCTATCCAGATTACCAGTGGGCTCATCGAGCAACACTAAGGCAGGCTCGGTAATCAGTGCCCGCGCAATGGCCACGCGCTGGCGCTCCCCTCCGGACAATTCAGCCGGTTTGTGAGTAACCCTTTTCAACAAACCCACTTTTTGTAGCATTTGCGATGCTCGCTCCAGGGCTTGTTTTTTATTCATGCCTTGAATCCATAAGGGCATAGCCACATTTTCCAAGGCGCTAAACTCTGCTAACAAATGATGAAACTGATAAACAAAACCCAAGTGGCGATTTCTTAGTTTGCCAAGCTTGCTCTCGGACAATGTGGCCAAATCCTCCGGCCCCCAAAACACATGCCCGGACGACGGCAAGTCCAGACCGGCCAACATATTAAGCAAGGTGGTTTTACCAGAACCGGAAGCCCCCACTACCGACACCCAGTCCCCTGGGTAAAGCACAAAGTCCAGTTCATCCAACACTCGTATGGACTCAGGACCTACTTGGTACTCTTTCACTATTTTTTGACACTTCAAAACCGCTTGAATATTAGATGTCATAACGCAACGCCTCCGCAGGTTTTACCTTTGAAGCACGGTATGCCGGGTACAAGGTAGCTAAAAAACACATGAGCAAACCAGACCCAGTGACTATTAATACATCACTGAGCAATAATTGAGAGGGCAGATAACTAATGAAATAAACATTGGCGTTTAAAAACTGAATACCCAAAATTCGCTCAACCCAAGCAATTACATCTGTCACGGTTAGGGCCATCAACACCCCTAATAGCGTGCCTAGTATGATACCCACCACACCTATAATAAAACCCTGCACCATAAAGACCATCATGATTGCCGAGGGAGACATACCCAGGGTACGCATAATGGCAATGTCACCTTGTTTGTCGGTTACCACCATCACTAGCGTTGAAACAATATTAAACGCCGCTACCGCCACTATGATCAGCAGCAATAAGCCAATCATGGTTTTTTCCATCTTGATGGCTTGAAATAAATTGCCATGGGTACGAGTCCAGTCACTGGCACGCAGATTTTCATCCAATTCAAATTGCAAATCCCAAGCTATTTTGGGTGCTTTAAATAAGTCTTCGGTCTTTAACCGTAACCCTTGGGCTTCATTATCCATGCGCGCCAACTTGGCCGCATCACGCATGTGAATGTAAGCAAAATTGGCATCCAACTCGGCGCCCACTGAAAACACACCACTGACCGTAAAGCGCTTTATTCTAGGCATAAGCCCGGCCGGCGTTAGACTGGCTTCCGGCATAATGAGAGTAACTTTATCTCCTAAACTGGCGCCCAATTTTTTGGCTAATAAATCCCCCAGGATAACTTGGTAGCGGCCATTATTGAGAGAATAAAAATCCCCCTGAGTCATGAAGTCGGGAAGGATAGAAACCTTGTCTTCCCATTCCGGCTCAATGCCATTTACCATAACCCCCTGCACTCGCCCCTTACTGCTCATCATGCCCTGAATTTGTACAAAGGGCGCCGCCGCCACTATGCCAGGTTTATTACTCACCTGTTTTGCCAGGGACTTCCAGTCACTCAGGCCGTCGGGGCCATATAATGCGGCATGAGGAACCATGCCTAAAATGCGTTGGCGCAACTCACGATCGAAGCCATTCATAACCGACATGACCAGAATCAATACCGCCACACCCAGGGTTAGGCCAGCCATAGATGTGCCGGATATAAAAGATATGAAGTGATTGCGACGCTTGGCGCCGGTGTAACGCAAGCCAATTTTTAGGGGAAGAGATTTCAACATAACAAAACTAACAAATTATAAAGCGCTAAGACTAAAGAAAAGCCCAGCTAAATGAAATGGTCTAAAGAGATTTTTGGCGTTAATATAGGATTAAATCGAAAAACAGAGAATATTATGGCCACGCGCCCCAACAACATTAACAAAACAACGTTTTTTCTCATCACTCTCTTGGCTAGCTGCTTGGCTTATAGCGAAGGCCACCAGGAGGTGCTCACCACATCAGAACCCGTGATGATTCCGTTAATTGACAAAGACATGTCTGCTGATTTTTTCATGCCAGTACGAGGGGATAGTGAAAGCTCGGTAGAAGACGAATTTGGCCCGCCATTTAATATGCACAAGGCCAAGGGCAAACCGCCTATCAGTCGTTGGGATTATGAAAAATTTACCGTATATTTTGAATCAGGCATTGTCATTCACAGCGTTTTGAGACGCTAGTCTCACTTGATTGATGCCCTCGCGAAACTGGTCAGCATGCGCTAGGGTTTAATCAGCCAGGCTAATTACTTGGCGCTACATTATCAAGGAGCCTCATTTGCTATGCGCATCCTAAGAACTTGCATTGTTTTGACACTTGCTTTGGTCAGCCCTTATCTATGGGCGCAGGTCGAAGAGATGAGTAATACCGAGATGACCGAAGCCTATATACAGGATGGCGCCATCGTAGTTAAACAGCGCATTCAGCAAAAATCTGAGAAACAAAAGCTTAAAGTAAAGATTACCGTGGGCCCAGGTCAGCCCGCCATCAGCGAGGCCGAGCAGGTTTCTGAGCTAGAGCAGCAAAATACCCACCAAAACCAACCTTTTAACCGTGAATTCAGCGATAACGCCCCCCAACAGCAATTCAACCAACTTGAGAGTAATCAGGCCACTTCAAGTTTTATTACTCCTAACTTCCAAAGCAATGCGGCCCAGGCCCAACAAGTTCGTGCACAAAACCTGGTACGCAACGGCCTTGGGTTGCCAAGTGACACTCAGGTTACTCAGGAACTCATGGTGCAATACCTCAGCAGCTTTTCAGGACAAAGCTCAGGGCCTGCGCTGGGAGTGACACAAGGCATCACTAATGACGGCTATTACTTTAGCCTTCCTAACCAGGCGGCCAGCTCCCTAGTGGAGTATTCCCTTCTGGAGATAACAGTATGAACGTGGACGTCACTAATCAGCAGGTTATCTGGAACCTGCTCTTCCCCAAGGAATAGTGGTGATTAGCCAAACAGGTCGTAGCTAGGTCCCTCACCCTCTAGTTCACCCTGGTCTAGCCACTGCTTGGGCTTGCTGAACGTTTGCTCCATCAACCTGGCCAATGCATCGCCTATTTTCTTCTTACTACCACTGGATAACAAATCTAGGATTTGATCTTCATCCTTGCCTAAACACATGGCGAAGGACATTTCATCCAGTGCGTTCTCCTGCATGATCGCCACGGCATTTAAACGGCGTATATCGGCTAATTCCACAAGCTACTCCCAATCGACTTATGGACGCCATTATAACCGCCATTTCAAAGATGAAAAAGCGCCGCCAAGGCAATAAACAGGCGACATTACTCGTTATTTACAACTGTTTACAAGATATGCCATCACGGAGCTGTTTTATTTGACAATGTCTGATATAACAGATCGCATATTGGTTTCGAACACCAGCCACCGCCACTCAGTTAACAATAAAGCGCCAATAGATATGTCACAATTTGATACCGACCAATTATTCCAAATCGCTGAAAAACTCAGCCAGGATTTTTCTCTTTTTCCTGAGCAAGAAGACAGCGCTGCCAGCCCTCATATCCAAGGGCTGGTTGACTCCGAGCAAATTCAAAAGAAACTTGAGTCCCTGCAGCAGCTCAACATAGACGACTACATTCAAGAAGTTGTGGCTCCCAGTGAGTCCAAGCAACGCATGAATGCCAAGCAGCTGGTACATAAGCTCACCAACCGCTTTATTACAGAGCAAGAGTTTGGCCCCTTATACGTGGCCGAAGTTGAATTATCGTTCAACAACCAATTCCGCCGCATTGGCTTCATTGGCCAAAATCGCTCAGAGCAAAACGGCGCCTGGTTGCCAGAGCACCATACTCAGGCAGTAAAAGCCATGCGTGGTTTTACCAAACATGCCACCCCCATCGTTACTCTAATTGACACCCCGGGGGCCGATGCCAGCGAACAAGCCAATCAAAATAATCAGGCGCATAGCATCTCAAGACTGATTGCCGAGATGGCCAATTGCGATACCCCTACCGTGGGCATTATCCTGGGAGCAGGTTATTCCGGTGGTGCCATTCCGCTGGCCTCCACCAACATCCTGTTATCTTTACGGGATGGCATATTTAACACCATTCAGCCACAAGGCTTGGCCAGCATTGCCCGTAAATACAATTTATCTTGGCAGGAATGTGCAAAATATGTAGGCGTATCGGCCTATGAACTGCTGCCTAAAAACGTCATCGATGGCATCGTAGATTTTGCTCCCAGTGATCGCATCGACAAACTTCAAAATTTACTCAATGCCATTACCTCAAGCATTGTAAGCATTGAAAAAGGCGCCGAAAATTTTGCCCGTGAAAACCCTTATTTGATGGATCATTACCAGCGCAGCGTAGAGCGCTATTTAAACCCATCCGACAAACTCGCCGCCATGGAAAAAGACTCCAACCTAATGTTGGCAGCGTCTCCAACTGAGCACCACAATCTATTCCGCATGACCTACCGTTACATGCGTTATTTGACTCTGCGCAAGCGTATTTCTTCCACCACTATCGGCCATTACAGCCGACTTGCCGAGGTTGAAGTCCCAAGCGGTAAACTCATCGAGCGCCAGGAAGAAGAAAAACGTAAAAAGTTCCAGAAATGGTTACAGGCTCCCGACAAAATTCGCTACGACGACGAGCTTAATAAACTTTGGAAAAACTACTGTCAAAAGAACGAGGAGCGCGGCGAAACTCGTGGCTCAATTTCCCGCCTATTCTTTGGCGAGCCAGAAGATAACTACCAAAAATCCAAACAGGATTTCAGCTTTTACCTGGGTCTATACCTGTTTAACCGCTGGAAGTCCGATGCCGATGTAAACTTTGCCGAGCTCATAGAGTATTTGCAGAACGAACAACAAAACCGCTTCTTACTGGTTCAAGACGATCTGGTTGATAGCCAATCTATACTTAATTTCATTAAAAAACAGGATCACAGCCTAGCCCAGTTCATCCATAGCAAACTGGATTATGACACCCAGGCAATGCTTGCTGAATACCAAACAGAAGCCAGTGAAAAACTGTTAGCCGGCCTTACAGAGTGCCTAAACAACATCATCAACGGCGATAAAATACCGGGTGATGTGACCGACAGCATTAGTTTGAATGACCACACGCAACAACTTATCAATAGTGTTGCCAGTGGCAGCACCGAAGTAAACCGCCGCGTATTGGAAGATGCCCTGGCGCCCTACTTACGCATTAAGAATAACGATGCCTCCATCAATCAGGGAGACGCTTCCGTATTGGATGCAATCTTGCTGGATGACCTGCGCAGTGATTTCATCAGCATCAGTCAAAATCTGATCATGTTTGGCAAGCTTTACGATTTTGTCATCAATAATCTGGTGAAAGTTGCCAAAGAAGCCAAAGAAACTCACAGCCTATCGTTTGAGGCGGTTAATGATTTAATCAGCCAGGGTCTGGAGCACACCAACCAGCTAAGTATCGCCCAGGACCATAAAGAAGAGTTTGCCAATTGGTTTAAATACTTCATTGCCTCCAGTCAACGGGGTGAGTTTTTGATTCAGGTGGAAGAGTGGAAGAAAAACAGCTTCCCAAGAATCAGCGATACCTTGTTTGTAATCATCACTTTCTTCTTTGAGAAGTTATTACCTGAATACTATAAGTCTAATGATGGGCAAGACTATAACGGTAGAATTAATCCTTACAGCATTGGCCGTAAAAAGGATTTCTGGAACCGCTTAACCATCGCCTACTTCGATCTACTCATTCAGGATGTGATTGACGGCGTTAAAAAGAAGAAAGTCACCAAAGCCCGTGCGTTTGTTGACCGCTTCTTTAATGACTTTGAAGAAATCAACGATCACCTAATGACCTCAGACCCGGTACAGTTCCCTGGGTTTAGAGGCTCTATTGAAAAAGCATTAAGTAATGACATTACCCCCTGTGGTGTTATTACCGGCTTTGCCACCATTAAAGTGGGCAATGAGAGTCGCCGTGTGGGAACGCTTATATCCAACCTTGATTTCCAGGCCGGTGCATTTGACATGGCCAGTGCGGAGAAATTCTGCAAACTCATGGTGGAGTGTGCACGCCACAATTACCCTATCGTTTGTTTTGTCTCTTCTGGTGGCATGCAAACCAAAGAAGGTGCAGCCGCCCTCTTCTCCATGTCCATCGTAAATGACCGAATCACCCGTTTTGTGCGCGATAACGACTTACCCATTGTGGTATTTGGTTACGGCGACTGCACAGGTGGCGCGCAGGCCAGTTTTGCAACTCATCCACTAGTGCAAAGCTTCTACTTTTCAGGCACTAACATGCCATTTGCTGGCCAAATAGTGGTGCCATCTTACTTGCCTTCCACCGCAACCCTGTCTAACTATTTGTCATTAAATGATGGCAGCATGGTTGATCTGGTTAAACATCCGTTTGTTGAAGAACTGGATGACCAGTTACGTGCCATTGACCCCTCTATTCCAGTGGCGCAACGTAGCGTAGATGAAGTTCTGGCTCGTATTCTTAAGGGTTTTGTTACCCCGGAAAAAGCTCAGGCCAAAGAACTGGAAAACACAGTTGAAGATAAGATCTTCAGCGACGTTAAAAAAGTATTGGTTCATGCCCGTGGCTGTACAGCCGAAAAACTGGTGCGCAAGGCCAAGGAAAACAACATTAAGGTAGTTTTGGTTCAGTCTGACCCAGACATGAACAGCACCGCGGCCGACCTACTGGATGAAAATGACAGCCTGGTTTGCATTGGTGGTAATACTCCTGACGAAAGTTACCTGAATGCCCAGAGCGTGATTCGTATTGCCGAACTAGAGAAGGTCGACTCTCTTCACCCAGGCATAGGTTTCTTGTCAGAAAGCTCCCAGTTTGCCGCTTATTGTGGCAACCACAATATTAACTTCATTGGACCAAAAGTATCTTCCATGGAAACCATGGGCAATAAGTCCAATGCCATCCACACCGCATTGAAAGCCGATGTACCTGTGGTACCTGGCTCCCTTGGCACTCTAACCACATCAGCCATGGCCGCTAAAGTGGCCGACGAAATTGGCTACCCGATTATTCTTAAGGCGGTTCACGGTGGTGGTGGTAAAGGCATACAGGTAGTGGAAAACCCTGCCGACATTCACGAACTCTTTCACTTAATTTCTACCGAAGCACGTAGTGCGTTTGGCAGCGGCGATATCTACCTAGAGAAGTTTGTTACTTCTTTGCGTCACATCGAAGTGCAAATTTTGCGTGACAGCCATGGCAATACTCGCATCCTGGGTTTACGAGATTGCTCGGTGCAAAGAAATAACCAAAAAATTATCGAAGAGTCCGCTTCATGCGCCCTGCCAAAGAATCTGGAAGACAAAGTCTACGCCTACGCCGAAAAGCTGGCTGACGAAGTTGATTATAACGGTGCAGGTACGGTTGAGTTTATTTACAACCTGGATGTTAACGATGTGTATTTCATGGAAATGAATACCCGCCTGCAAGTGGAGCACCCGGTAACTGAATTTGTAACCGGCATTGATATCGTCAGCGAGCAATTTAACATCGCCAGCGGTGGTTCCATAAGCGACATGAAGATTAAGCAGAAAGGTTATGCGCTAGAAGTGCGAATTAATGCTGAAAAAGGCGTAATCTCAGGAGATGACATTCAATTCCTGCCAAACGCAGGCAAGATCACAAAATGTGTATTGCCTAAAGACAAAAATATACAATTAATTAAATCCATCGATAGCGATAAAGAAGTAACGCCCTTCTATGACAGCATGGTGGTACAGATTATTTGTAACGGTAAAGATCGTAATGACACTATCGCAAAAATGTTGAAATATTTGGACAAAGTGGTTATCGAAGGGGTTAGCACCAACATCCCATTGCTGAAAGGCATCCTTAAGGATGAAACCTTCATCAATGGCGAATATGACACTAATTACCTGCCTAAATACCTGAAACGTATCGATCAGGTCCAATTGGTGAAGGACATGGAAATAAATGCCGGTTTGAGCGGGCAGAATGTTACCCGTGAATCGCTGGCTATTGAGGGTTCAACCGAGCTTAAAGTACTGGCTCCGGCTAGCTCAATCTTTTACAGCTCAGCGTCACCAAGCGAGCCTTCGTACGTGAAAGAAGGTGATATCGTATCGGTTGATCAAACCCTTTGTCTAATGGAGGCTATGAAGATGTTTAGCCCGCTTAGCCTTAAATCATTTAATGCTAAGGGCAATACACTTTATGATGCGGAAATACAGTATCAAATTGTTCGTATTCACAATGCTGAAGGCCAGCAAGTGAATCACGGTGATTTGCTGTTTGTAATTAAACCCGTTATGCATTAATCCTTACCACCCCTTTTAGCGTCCACGCTAAAAGGGGTTATTCTCCCCCTCCCCTTTATTATATTCCTGCTTTATTCGAGAACTGTTTACCTCATTCCCTGTCCAACTAATCTAAGGGCTCGTGTTCTCTAATGCACATGAAAAATGCTCCAGCTTGGGCTATCATGCTGTTTTTTTAGAAACATTGAGCCAAAGCATTTAATTGCCCAGCTTAAGTGCTATAAATAGTCTCATACCCCTATTTTTTGCATGGTCGTCATTCAAAAGGAATCTAAGTTAAATGTTGCGTCATCTACTGCTCTTCAGTGCCATCGTTTGTTATTCATTTACATCTCTAGCCAACAGCGCAAAGGTTCAAGTTTTAGAGCCTGCCGCCGAACATGCACTAACCAACCGCGCCGTGGTGCACCACCTTTACCAACACCACTATTCCCGCAAGTATTTAAACGATGCCTTCTCAGAAAAAGTATACGACCGATACCTGAATATATTGGATAACACCCGCTCTTACTTCACCGCAGCAGATATTAATGAATTTAAATCAATGCGGTTAGAGCTGGATGACGCCATCAAGACCAATGACCTGGAACCAGCATTCCTTATTTACAACCGTTACCGTCAGCGCGCCATCGAACGGCTCGATTTTGCCTTATTACTGATCAACAAGGGTGTCGACCACTTTGACTTCACCAGGGATGAATCTCTAGAATTAGACAGGGAGAAATCTGTATGGGCCAAAAACAGCTCTGAATTAGACCAACTGTGGCGCAAGCGCATCAAAAATACCGTATTAAATTTAAAGCTTGCCAGTAAAAAAGATCAAGACATCAAAGAATTACTCATCAAGCGTTATGACAGCCAGCTAAACCGCATCAAACAAATTAATGCAGAAGACGCCTTTCAGTCCTACATGAACGCCATTACCTATACCTTTGACCCCCATACTCAATATATGTCACCTCGCAACAGTGAGAATTTCAACATAAATATGAGCTTGTCTCTGCAAGGCATAGGGGCGGTATTACGCAGCGAGAATGAAAATACGATTGTCGAAAGACTGGTTAGTGGCGGCCCAGCCAACAAGGCTGGCCAGCTTAAACCCAGTGATAAAATAGTTGGGGTAGCGCAAGATAAAAAAGAAATGGTTGATGTGATTGGCTGGCGTCTGGATGAAGTGGTGGACCTGATCCGTGGTCCTAAAGACAGTACCGTGCGCTTAAACATTATATCGGGCAGTGGCCAAACCGAAACCCACAAAGTCATATCTATCGTGCGTGATGAAGTAAAACTGGAGGATCGAGCCGCACAAAGTGAAGTGCTTGAAATTAAACGTGACGATAAAAACTATAAAGTGGGTGTCATCGATATACCGGCGTTTTACGCGGACTTTGAGGCTAAAAATGCCAATGACCCCAATTATCGCAGCACCACCCGTGATGTGGGTAAACTGATTAAAGAATTGCAAAAAGACGACATAGACGGCCTGATCATAGACTTACGTAATAATGGCGGTGGCTCCTTAGCCGAGGTGAACAACCTAGTGGGACTATTCATTCCACAAGGACCTACTGTGCAGGTTCATTATAGTTTTGGCCATACCCAAGTACTAGCAGATCAGGACCCAGCACAGCTTTTTAAAGGCCCATTGGTAGTACTCACCAATCGCCTCAGCGCCAGCGCCTCCGAAATATTTGCCGGCGCCATCCAGGATTATGGACGCGGCCTAGTAGTGGGTAGCCAAACATTTGGTAAAGGCACCGTACAAACGTTAATTCCCTTGTTTCGCGGCCAAATGAAAGTTACCAATGCCAAGTTTTACCGCATCAGTGGCGAGAGCACGCAGCACAGAGGAGTTATTCCAGACATTCTATACCCAGAGATTTATGACGTAGAGAAAATTGGCGAGAGCGCCCTAGAAGAAGCCCTGCCTTGGGATAAAATTGCAGCTTCTAAATACAATACACACGGCAGCATAATTAAAGTGTTACCCGGAGTACGTGAGCAGCACAATCAACGAATTAGCAACAACCCGGATTTCGCTTACCTGAATGAACAGGTTGTATTCTTAAAAGAGTTAAGAGGTGATACCACCATTTCACTCAATAGCAAAACACGGGAGTCTGAACGTAAAGACATGGAGCAACGTCGACTTGGCTTGGAAAACAAGCGCCGTGTGGCCAAAGGACAAGAACCACTTAAAGAATTAACTGATGATGTTGCAGACACTGATTCTGCAAAGACTGACAAAGAGAAAGACACGGCAGTTGATGCCTTACTACATGAAGGAGGCGAAATCCTGGTGGACTTCATGCTAACGCAACCTAATTCATCTTTGGTTAAATTAAAATAGTTCGAACACGAGCGCCCTTTCTCAGGGCGCTACTCCCCTCCCCCCTAGTTTTTATATTTCCCACATTTACTTGCCATTAATAATATCGGCGTCCATCACCATTAATGTTAATGACTTAGACATGAACTCTCTGTGGTACAACACCGCCACTACCAGACTGGTTGCCAGTAAAAATAACAAGGGATGAACAAACCAGGCTATGACCGCCATAGAAAAATAATAGGCGCGCAAGCCATAGTTGAAACTATGGGCTGCTTGATCTAACACTTTGGCGGTGGATTTTGCATACTCTTTGCGTTGACTAAGATTGAATTCGTCTTGACTGGGCAAAGGGGCCGCCCCCAACAATACACTGGCAAAACCATACTGCCTTAACGACCAGGTAAAGGTGAAAAAGGCATAAATCATAATCGCCACCATTAAGATCAATTTAATCTGCCCATAATCCTTGGTGAGATTTCCGCTAAAGTATTCCAATTCAAAGTCACCGGTTAATACGGTTAAAATGGCAGCAATAATAATCATAGTGGTAGAAGCAAAAAAATTAACATTGCGCTCTATGTTCGATAATAACGCCGAGTCGGCAACTCGATTATCGCGCACCATCATGCGTTCCATCCACCAAACCCGATGAACACACATAATCGATGCCAGACAATGGGTTCGCTTGGCCATGTATCTTGCAAACAGGGTATAAAATACCCAGGCCATAAGAAAAAAAGCCATGGCCGCGTAATTCCAGGCAGGATGATTCACTACATCTTGATCCATTCATATTTCCTAGTTAAGAAAGTTAATAACATCTCGGTCATTCATTGCTTTGTTAATTATCTCAGACAACAAAGCATTCATATATTTTTCATTAAATTCCAGGCTAGGAGCGGTGGCCACATCCTGGGATCGATTAGCTGAAAAACGTTTTTTAAAGCTTGAACCGCCACGGCTTACCAATATTGAAATCTCAGCATTCATCTTAATACGGCTAACCCAGCTTTCGTTGGGACTTGAATATTGCAACTTATCTACTTGTACGGTGAGTCTGGTGAATGGCTCATTGCCCTTTTGCATGTTGATGCCCTGAACCAGCATGGCTTTTTGCATGGCACTGCCTAGTGCATTAACCAGAGGTGTTCTGAATTCGATGACCCCTTGCTGTTTTGCATTGCGATAACCCAAAACACTGATATTTTTACGCTGATCAACCACCACCAATTCTATGGGTATTTGCAAACCCTTTAGATGTTCAAAAGCAAATGACGGCATAACCTGTACTTTTTGAGGCCCCAATGCGCAGCCAGCCAAAGACAGTACCAATAAAAGTTTACCTAAATATTTCATTAAAACGCACCTCCTAGTTGAACATACACAGCATCTGTACCCAAGGTATCAAGACCTTTGGCGATGCCCACTCTAAACCTTAACGCCAAATTATAAACCACCGTGGTGTCTATAATGGCCTCTAAGCCCAGGGAAGAATAAACATCCCCCATATTTTCACCTTCATTCCATACCATGGCGTTATCGGTAAAAGCCCGTAACGACCACCCGGAAAAACCCACCGGAGGAATCATCATATTATGGTCTGACCAGGAAAATGGTAGTCGATATTCCAGGCTGTATAAAAGCGTATTATCGCCCTCCAGCTCCGCTTGACCATCATTAAATCCACGTAGCGCATACTGCCGTTGTTTCAGCTGAATACCGGGCCCAATGTAAACATCACTGCGCTCGCCACCCAACTTAAATGGCGAGTTACTGGAAAAACCCAGACCTAAGAATAATCGTTGAGCAATGGTATGCCCTGAATTTATCGTTTGATAGTAACGGCTATTTATACTTATAACCTGCCCAGTGTAATGGGTATTATCGGCAGCATCGGCACTTTCCACCGACGCACTAAACTGCCAGCCGTCAACGGCATCGGCCGCATTGAGTGAAGAACTTAGTCCATCATAAATTAAACCCAGTGCCAGCCAATTATCATCTTCCTCAATGCCGGTAAAGGTGTCCGTATCGGTAAACCGTAATTCTGTATGAGAGTTAATATATGCCACATAAGGGTAAAAACTATCTGCCACCGCTAATACAGGATGCATATAAGCAGTAAACCATTGAGAGGTGTACTCACTGATATTAGCCACAGAAAAATTACTCAAATTTTGTTGTAACCCTAAGA
>Ga0209395_1006166_pt1 | contig 13109 bp, 6 predicted proteins | sample GOMGulsemesocosm_3_FD_184635 | JGI IMG/M metagenome (GOLD analysis project Ga0209395, IMG submission 184635) | Methane-oxidizing microbial communities from mesocosms in the Gulf of Mexico - GOM9D Gulf of Mexico (SPAdes) (version 2) | ecosystem: Environmental > Aquatic > Marine > Cold seeps... | reverse complement strand
GTGTGCAAGACGTTTTAGTCATTAAAGCAACCCCCACCAGTGTTGCCGTTATTCAGATCGCTTTGTGGAGTGATCCGACAGACTATAAAACCATGGAGTTTCATGCTAAACGACTAGAAAAACGCTTGGAAGCTATTTCAGCAGTTAAAAAATCGGACATTTGGGGCTATCCACATCAGGTTGTTGCCATCGATTTGAATCTTAATTTGATTCAGCACTATGGTCTCAGTATTAATAAGGTTAACCAAGTCCTGCAAAGTCGGGCGTTAAATATTACCCCCGGCTTTGTTGATGCCAGTACTCGCCGCTTTAATGTCAAAGCCAGTGGAAATTTTCAGAGCTTGGCGCAACTAAGAGAGACCATTGTCTTTGCCAATGAATCTTTAGTTTTAACATTAGCTGATATTGCTGACGTTAATTTTTCTGGTGTTAAACCGTCTTACCTTGCCTATTTTGATGAACACCCGGTGATATTTATTACGGTTGAACAAAGAGAAAATACGAATATATTTAACCTTACTGACCAAGTAAACACTGAAGTAAATGCATTTAAACAGCAGTTACCTAAAGGTCTGACATTGGAGGTGTTATTTGAGCAAGCCGAGAGTGTTGAAACACGGGTGAATGGTTTTTTTGATAATTTATGGCAAGGTCTAATTTTAGTGGGACTGATGTCATTACTGTTTCTGGGACTTCGTGAAGCTTTAGTGGTGATCGCTGTGATCCCTTTATCATTTGTTATTGCGATTGGTTGGCTAGACTTTTCGGGGTTTGGTTTACAGCAAATGTCGATAGTCGGCTTGATTATCGCATTAGGTTTGTTAGTGGATAATGCAATAGTTGTTACCGAAAGTATTCATCGAGAAAAGCATAAATTTGCCAGTTTAAAAGAGGCTGCCTCATCGGGAACAAGTAAGGTTGGCTGGGCTATCACCACAGGTACCGTAACCACAATGTTTGCTTTTTTGCCAATGTTAATGCTGGCGAGTAATACCGGAGATTTTATTCGTTCAATGCCAGTCACTGTAGTGTTTGTTTTACTGGCTTCATTGTTATTAGCTTTAGCTTTTACCCCTTTATTGGCAAGTAAACTATTTACAGTTAAAGAGAGTAAATTTAGAACACTACAATATTTTGTCAACCAGTTTGCCGCTAGTAGTTATGTACGCTTTTTATCGATGTTAATCAAACGAAAACTGCTTGTCATCGCAGCGTTTGTTATTGCCCTGCTGTTGATGTTTTCTTTGTTTAGTCAGGTAGGGTTAAGTTTATTTCCTCGTGCAGAGAAACCGATGATTTTGATTAATGTCGAGGCGCCAAACAATTCATCTTTAAGTTATACAAATAAAGTCATGCAAGAAATAGCCAAGTCAGTAAAGAAATATCCACTTATAGATCAAATCGCATTAAATGTTGGCAATTCAAATCCTCGTATTTATTACAATGAAATCCCGAAAAGAGGGGTTGCAAGTTATGGGCAATTATTAGTGGTACTGACAGAATTTAATGAAGAGAAAATAACTCCGTTAGTTCAACAACTCAGGAAAGAGTTTTCTCAGTGGCCTCAAGCTAAAATAACGGTGAAAGAGTTCACACAAGGCCCTGTAACCGATAAACCGATCACGGTCCGGTTAATGAGTGAGTCATTAAATGATTTAGAAAAAGTCGCTAACGATCTAGCGTCTAAAATGGACAATATTACCGGAATTATTAATATAGATAACCCAATAGGTAGCGCAAATAGTGAGCTAGTTGTGGTTATTGATTATGAAAAAGCTGGCATGGCGGGCATTGATATCCATCAACTGGATACTACCTTGCAAACCATATTAACCGGTCGTTATGTCGGAAATTTCAGTGACGACAATGGTGAAGGGTATCCAATCATTACACGATCTGAAAAGGCGGATATTACTGTTTTTGATGAAATATTTATCAACAATAAACAAGGGGAACTCATCCCTTTGAGTCTTGTAACTAAGTTGAAACTTGCCAAAGGCCATAGCGAGTTTTTTCATTATCAAAAACAGCGCATGGCTAAAGTATCAGCAGATGGCAATAAAGATTACTCAGTCACAGCACTAACTCAACAAGTAATAAGCTATTTACATGATTACCCTTTCCCTGATGGCATGCATTACACACTTGGTGGTGAAGAAGAATCTCGGCAAGAGTCATTTGCAGGCTTGTCAAAAATAATGATCATTACAGCGGTGGGTATCTTTGCCGTTTTGGTATTACAATTTAAATCTTTCTTGCAACCACTGGTTATCTTTACTTCAATTCCTTTTGCGATTGCAGGCTCTGTTATTGGTTTGTATCTGTTTAATTTATCCTTTTCTATGATGGCTTTCATTGGTTTGATCAGCTTATTTGGTATTGTGGTTAACAACGCAATTATTTTGATTGATACCGCTAATCATAACTTTTTAGCAACCCAAGATATGCGTAGCTCAATACTAGACGCGAGCGTTACCCGTTTTACGCCAATTCTATTAACGACATTAACAACTATTGGCGGCCTGTTACCTTTAACTTTGTTTGGCGGGAGTTTATGGCAGCCATTAGGGGTGGTCATTATCTCCGGACTTTGTGTTTCGGCGGTGGCAAGTTTTCTGTTAGTCCCAGTATTAATTGAACTATTCACTCGACAAAAACCGCAATAATAAATAAGGAAAAAGTATGGAGTTTTTCGGGCTTGTTGGTTTTTTTCTAAGTTTCTTCGCTTATTTTATTTTTACTTTACTTATTTTTGCCGCTCGAAATAAATCTTTGTTAGCCCAATGGACGATTGTCTCTGCAATAAGCTCTGCAGTGGCAAGTGCGCTGTCATTTTTTCAAATTAAATTGGGTTTCAGTTTGCAGTGGGTGATGTTAGCCGATGGCATAAAAATAGCTTGTTGGTCAGTGATGGTCTTGATTTGTAATACAGAGTTAACGTCAATTCGTCGTTTATTATCGAGCTTTCATATTCGGCAATATGCCAGTGTTTGGTCATTGTTAATGACGGTATGTTGGCTAGCCAGTTATGTCTTTAATGGCTCTTATGAGTATCTTTTCTTGTTATTTATCGTGCTAAATTTATGGTCTTTAGTATTGATAGAACAACTTTATCGTAGCGCTGATGCTCATATTCGTTGGGCTATTTGGCCTTTAGTTATCGCTTTAGCCAGTGTGTCTATTTTTGATTTTGTACTGTATTCCCAAGCAACCATGGTGGCTGGAATCGATTTTGATTTTTGGTACAGCCGTGGTTTTATTAGTTTGATGATAGTGCCTCTGTTATTGATCAGCACTCGCCGTATTCGAAATGGCTCAGTACGTATTTTTGTTTCACGAAAAGTGGTTTTTTATAGCTCCATATTAATGATTTCAGGCATATATTTATTGGTTATGGCTTTTGCTGGCTATGTGATTAATTTTTTAGGAGGGGAGTGGGGAAAGGTCTTCAGTATCGGCTTCTTAATACTTAGTGGCCTTGTATTAGCGACGTTATTAATTACGGACTCTTTGCGTAAAAAACTGAAAGTGTTTATTGCGAAGAACTTTTTTGCCAATCGTTATGAATATCGTGATGAATGGCTGAATTTAATTGAGAAAATTGAAACCACAAATGCCTCAAGCTATTATCAAATGGCGACGAACATTATGATGTCAAAACTTAATGCTCAGGGAGGAGGCATTATAAAAAAACGTACTGATTTACATTTTGATGTTAAGTACACACATGGTATGAAATTGTCAGCGGCCTTTGACCTACAACTTAGTTTCTTTAGTCTGTTTAGTCAGGAAACAGGTTGGATAATTGATGTTGATGAATATGAACTAACACCAAATATGTACCCTGAATTAAAAATTGATATTGATTTATGCCGAAAGTTTAATATCAGAATCATAGTACCAATTTTTATTGGTAAAGCGTTTTATGGACTGTTTGCTTTAGGTGGTATTAATGATTCACAACAACTTAATTGGGAAGATCGTGATTTATTATTTGCCGTTTCTAAACAGCTAGGTAACTTTATTTCGTTACATGAAGCGAATGATGAATTGGCTGAATCTAAACAATTTGATGCATTTAATCGGATGTCAGCCTTTTTAGTTCATGATCTGAAAAATGTTCAGGCACAATTAGCATTGGTTACAGCCAATGCGGAGAAACATCGTGGTAATCCAGAATTTATTGACGACGTATTTGAAACGGTTGAGTCAGCAACAGAGCGATTGTCTAAGGTGTTATCACAACTAGGCAACAAACAAGTGGCTCAATCACGTAATAAAAGTATCGATATTACTCAAGTCGTAGAAAATGTTGTGGCTCAACGGAATGTGGCAGCACCACAAGTGATGATTGAACAATCAGTACCTTGTGCGATGGATATCGACGAACAAACCTTACATTCAGTCATTAACCATTTAATTCAAAATGCCCAAGAAGCGTCATTAGATACTGACCGAGTTAGGATAAAACTCTTAAAAACAACGGATATCATACATATTTCGATTGTTGACAATGGTTGTGGCATGTCTCAAGAATTTATAGAACAACGCTTATTTAAACCTTTTGATACCACCAAAGGTAATGCTGGTATGGGCATTGGGGTATATGAAGCAAGACAATTTATTGAAAGTATGGCTGGTACATTAAAAGTAGAGAGTGTTGAGAATGAAGGTTCTACTTTTGATATATATTTGCCAATAAAACCAATATTTAGCTAACTAAGAATTAAGAGGAGTTTACGCTAATGGAAAAATTGCTCATTGTCGATGACGATAAAGGCATACAAAAACAGTTGAAATGGAGTTTATCTGATTATAACGCGATATTAGCGGACGATAGAGTAAGTGCTATTGCTGCTGTGCGTAGGCACGAACCTAGAGTGATCACCTTAGATTTAGGACTACCACCAGATTCTGCTAATGCGTCTGAAGGACTTGCAACATTAGAAGAAATACTCAAGATATCCCCTCACTCTAAGGTGATCGTTATCACGGGGAATGATGACCGAGAAAATGCATTAGCAGCTATCTCACTTGGTGCGTATGATTTTTATCAAAAACCTATTGAACCAGAAGTGATCAATGTAATCATTGCCAGAGCGTATAGTGTTGCTTCCATAGAAGAAGAAAATCGCTTAATGCGCTCAGTGGGTGGTAATGATATTGGTATTATAGGTAATAGTGAGTCTATTGAACGATTACGTATGATGATAAAACGCATTGCACCAACTCAAATTACCGCTTTATTGTTAGGTGAAAGTGGTACAGGTAAAGAAGTCACGGCCAATGCAGTGCATTTAGCAAGTGATCGTAGTAAAAAACCTTTTATTGCCATCAACTGTGCATCAATTCCAGAAACACTTTTAGAAAGCGAGTTGTTTGGTTTTGAAAAAGGTGCTTTTACCGGTGCAGTACGGACTACAAAGGGTAAAATTGAATGTGCTGAAGGCGGAACTTTGTTTTTAGATGAAATTGGCGATATGCCTTTTAATCTACAAGCAAAATTATTGCGATTTTTACAAGAGAAAAAAATAGAACGCTTAGGTGGTAGGCAAGAAATAAGCGTTGATGTGCGAGTTGTATGTGCAACCAATCAAAACTTAGAAGAAATGGTGGCAGGCAAAACTTTTCGTGAAGATTTATTCTATCGTGTAAGTGAAATAACCTTAAATATACCTCCTTTACGGGATCGTGATGAAGACGTACTTATTCTTGCTCAGTTCTTTTTGCAACGCTACGCTATTGAATATAAAAGTAATGTTAAAAGCTTTTCTGAAGATGGCTTTAGTGCCATTAAGGCACATAAATGGCCGGGTAATATTCGTGAGCTGCAAAATAAAATAAAAAGTGCTGTGATTATGGCAATAGGTAAACAAATTACCGCAATGGATTTAGGTTTTTATGATCATACCGATAAAAATTTAGAGTTGGATCTCAATTTACGACAAGTTAGAGAGCAGGCGGAGTCTATTGCCATTCAAAAAGCCTATGCCTTGGCTGAAAAAAACATGTCTAAATGTGCTGAACTATTAGGGATCACGCGACCAACCTTATATACCCTAATTGATAAGTATGATTTGAATATTAACAGCTAAATGAAAACTGGGGTGAAAACGTTCGCATAACTAGTGTCGGTAATTTTTACACAAAAAAAAGTTAGCTCAAGGTAGTTGTAATAAAAGGCTATTAAAGTAAGGGGTTAGTGTTTTGGCTTAATTGTTGCAAAACATCATTAAATTTAATTGGCTTTACTATCAGGACTCTGTCACCGAGGTTTTTATGGATATTTCGTTTTTACGTAAATTTGTTATGTTAATTATTTTAAGCCTTTCGCACTTTGCATTTGCATCCCATGTAACGTATGAATCTAACACTGTTGAATATGAGTATTATATTCCACTAACCGAGGACTACTCTGGAAACTATGGAGACGATAGCGACGGATTATGTAGTGATTCAGATGAAGGCATTGATGGAGAAACAGGTATTGGTACCTGTGAGGGAGAGAGTGCTATGCCAAGAGACACCAATGACTTGTCCTCTGGTTGGCTCGACTTAAATTTAGAATTTGATGTGCCAAACGATGCTACGCTTTTAACTTTGGAAATCACGTTTGATGATTTAGATTTAGAAGAAGAAGAAGTTACATTGAACGCCCATAAAGCTAGTAATCCTGATATCGAAGGTGAACTTTGGGAAACGGCAGACTTTTATTATGGAAGTGTCGGTGGAAACCTTTTTGCAAGTTTAGTGAAAGATCAACGTAGCAATACAAATGATAATAGTCAGACTTATGTGTTCGACTTATCGTCATTTTCTGGTGTGATTTCTAATAATATTTTTACTATTGGCTTACATCTCACCGCATTTTTATCGGCTAAAAAAGGCTGCTTTCATAATACCCCTGATTCGTTATCTGCATTGGTGAAATATACTAAGCCTCATGGAACTCCACCAAATAGTATTCCGGAACCATCTGCTTTGTTACTGCTAATGATAGGGCTAATTGGACTTGGAATAAGCGCGAAACGCAAAACCATTTAGTTAATACAACTGAGTTTAAAACAATATAGCCAAAAGGTGCAAAGTGAATGCTTGGCACCTTTTTTATGTTCAGGATGAACGGTATGACGCGGGTGCATGGATGCACAGGAGCGGCGATGTTCAGGATGAACGGTATGACGCGGGTGCATGGATGCACAGGAGCGGTGATATACAGGATGTACGGTATTTCGAAATTGCAGGAGCATAATTTGTATGTACAGGATGTCGAAATTTTAGGAGCATATTTTCGTATATTTTAATAATATTCGACTATTATTTATTTTTGTCATTGAGTATTTTTTTGAGGTATTTACTTTCATGTATCAAGTAATTAAAAAAGTTTGTTTGATTTCATTTTTGACTTTGTTAAGCGCCCCTTTATATGCTGAAAACATTTACGATACCTATGAAAAAGCCTTAGAAAGTTTTCAAGATAAAAACTACAATGAAACGATTATACATTTAAAAAATGCCATTCAATCCCAATCAACACACTTACCTTCGAGAGTTTTACTGATAGAAACCTTTTTAGCGCAAGGTAAAGGCGAACTTGCTCAAGTGGAGCTAGAGCAAGCCAGAAGTTTTGGTGTCGATATTGCGTTATTAACCGCGCTATATGCTAAAGCGTATATGATACAAGGAAAGTACCAGCAAGTTATCGAGTTAAAGCCGTTAGGCCAGTTAGACCGAGCGGCTAAATCTGAGTTATTAAGCATACAAGGTAGCGCATATCTTGCATTAAATAGGTTTAAATTAGCAAAGCAGTTGTTTGAAGCAGCATTAAAGATAATGCCTTCAAATTTTGTTGCCAGATTAGGTATAGCAAGAGAGTATTCCCGCACAGGTCAATATTCTTTAGCTATGTCAGAAGTAAGCTATGTTTTAAGTGGTTATAAACCGCCGATTGAAGCATGGATTTTGAAATCTCATATTCTCAAGCTGCAAGGAAATTTTGATCAAGCAATAACAGCAATTGACCAGGCGATTTTGGTAGATGAAAACCACTTGGGTGCCCGAATGGCACGTGCAACCTTGTTACTCGTGCAAAACAATGATCAACAAGCAGAGCAAGATGTCGATTTTATTTTAGCCAGCGAAGAATTCCAACCAGCGGCTAAATATTTAAAAGCAATTATAGCAGCTAAAACTGGCAGGTTTGACACGATAGAATCGTACTTGAATGATATTATTACTACCATTGGTGCCGTGACAGAAAGTGATTTACTAGGACACCCAGAGTATTATTTTTTGGCTGGAAAAGCGAATTTTGATCTGGGTTATTATAACGAAGCTCGAAATTATATTAATAAGTACTTAAAGCTTATATCTGAAGATAAAGAAGCATTAATGTATTTGGCAGAAATAGAGTTATTAACTGGGTTTCCTGCATCAGCTAAAAATATTCTGACTAAATTGAAATTAAATGACAACGGGAATGTCAGGCTTTTCTCGTTATTGGGTAAGGTGAACATAGCACTTGGAAATAATTTGTTAGCTGAAACCTACTTTCAGCAAGCGATAAGTTTAGCGCCGAATCAAGAACGTCATCAAATAGACTTGATCCGTACTTATATTCACCAAGGTGAATACCCCAAAGCGATAAACCATATACAAATAATTCTCGAGGCATCACCACAAAATTTTATTGCAAAGTTATTATTGATAGATGCGTTGTTTAAATTAAGGGAGTTTGAGCAAGCAAAAGTATATTCACTTGAATTAGTGCAAAATAATCCAGAAAACTCACGCTTGCTAGAATTAATGGGGCGTATTGATAAAGCCTTAAATAACCATCAGTCGGCATTACAGTATTTTAATAAGGCGATGACCTTAGATGCTAATAATATTATTGCACTTGTGCTTTATGTACGTACGGCAATAAGTGATGAGCAACCGTTAGCTCCTTTGATTGAAAAGCTGTCACAAAAATTAACTTCTCATCCTGAAAGTTTATTGTTAATGCTAGCGCTTGGTGATATTGAATTAGACCAAGGAAATCGCAAAACTTCTTTACAATGGTATCAAAAGGCTTATGACATCGATAAAACATCATATAAGACCATTAAGAAATTAGTTCAAAATTACCAAGTTAATCTAGAGCCAGCTAAAGCCACTGTATTATTGGAGAACTATATTGCAGCAACTACCGAAAATGCAGAAGCTTATAAATTACTGGCGGGGTTATATTTAAATAATCTTGAAAACAAAAAAGGCATAGCTGCTTTATCAATGGCGGCCAAAAAAGCTAAAAATCGTAGTTATGCTTATATGGACTTAGCACAAGCACAAATAAAGTTAGCTCAATATGAACAAGCTGAGTTATCAGTATTAAAAGCTATTGGTTTTGATACCAAATTAATGCCTGCCAAAATATTATTAACTAAGCTATATATAGGTAAAGGGGACAAAATAAAAGCCCTTCAAGTTATTGCACAAATTGATAAGCAAATTCCTCAAGCGACAACGGGTTTATTATTAAAAGGACAACTTTATTTGGCTTTGCAAGAATACCCCCAAGCTGAAGATTATTTCGAACAAGTATTAAAGATAACCGATAGTAAACAAGCCATTCTTGGTTTGTATTCAGTTGCGAAGAAAAAGCATGACTATAAAGAGATCATTCCACGATTAGGAGAGTGGCTTGATCAATATCCAGATGATTTTATGGTTAATGTATCATTAGCAATGAGTTACGAGGGTAATAAACAATTAACACGTGCGGCTGAGGTATATAAAGCCATGTTAAAAAAACAACCTGAGCATCCAGTGTTATTAAATAACTTGGCATTAGTTAAACTTGAGCTTGGTCATTTATCTCAAGCAATGGCGCTGGCTGAAAAAGCTTTTAAAACAAACGAAGTGAATGTTAATTATATTGATACTTTTGCTTGGATCAAAAGCCAGTCTGGCGAGTATCGTGATGCGTTAGATTTATTTAGAAAAGCGATCATTTTGGACTATTCTAAACCAGAAATTAAATATCATCTGGCATTAACGTTAGATAAATTAATGCGTCGCGAAGAAGCTCATCAATATTTGGCTGAAGCGGTACAAAGCGAAAGAGAGTTTACTGAAAAACTTAAAGCCAAAGAAATACTCGCTGTTTGGAAAAAAGAACAAATATCAGTAACTAGTGAAGAAAATAAAATATAACCAGTGCCTTAATCGCTGAAAGGTTACTCTTCAGCGATTAAAATGTTGGTGTATCTAAATAAGATTTATTAGGGCTTAGCGGTGGTTTGCTCTTCTGCATATAAACGGCTTTTATGTTTTAGTAGTTTATCAACATAACGAGCCATTTTTATTTTTTGTTTAATTGATGTTTCTAAAATTTCTTCTACTTCACGCAATACTTCTTTAATGTTTTCTACATTTTCTGATGAGTTCACGACAACTTGTTGCGCAGGTAATATAGGCTCTTGGCTTGTTAATACACTACTATTTAAAGAACCAGTCAGCTCTACTTCCATCTCTTCGGCAACGTTATTTATCGCCTCAGTGGTCAATGTTTCCAGTTCTTCAAGAAAGCCGAATAACAATAAACGGTCAACAAATATATTAATTTTTCGTGGCACACCAAGCGTTTTAGCATGGATAAGTGCAAAGGCACTGTTAGAAAATAAATCTTCTTTAATGCAACCTGCTTGATGCAAGCGATGCAGAATATAGTTTTTAACTTCTTCTTCTGACAATGGTTTGAGATGTGCAGAAGCAATGATCCTTTGACGAAACTGCTCCATATTAGGTGCTTGAATAATCGGCTTCAATTCTTCTTGCCCCAGCAGGAAACTTTGAATAAGTGGTTTATTATCCAGTTGAAAATTAGATAACATTCGAAGTTCTTCTACCGTTTCTGACGGTAAATTTTGAGCTTCGTCAACTATCAATAAAGCACGTTTACCTTGCTTGTTTAAATTGATAAGAAACTTTTCAATCGCTTGTAATAAGTCAGCTTTATTATTGCTATTTGACTCGATATTATATTCAGAAACCACTAAGGCGAGTAATTCTTGGGGATCAAGTTTGGTGGTGACTAATTGAGCTGCAACGATGCTTTCATCACCTAATTGGCTTAGCAAGTTACGTGCAATGGTGGTTTTTCCTGTGCCTATAGGACCTGTGATGACAATAAAGCCTTCACCTTGGTCTAAACCGTACTGGAGATAAGAGAGTGCGCGCTGATGATGGGCTGAAGCGAAAAAAAATCTAGGATCTGGGCTTAACTGAAATGGCTTTTCTTTAAAGCCATAATATTTTTCATACATATTAAAAGTCTTTTGTGATTTTAAAGGTCGCGCGACCTTCATTATAATTAAATTGTTGTTTCGTTGAGCTTCTATTGACATGCGATAGTTCGAAAGTCAGTTTTAGGTAGCTGTTGAGTGATTTATCATAGCCGATTTCAACCTTCCGATATCGATCTTGTCGTTCAAATTCACTGGCAATTTGATAATGATTATTAGAATAAGATGCAGAAAGGTTAATATTGGATCTGCCACTCACTTTTCTGGTGGCATTAAACTTTATTGCGCTATTCTCATTCTTTAAATGTGTTTCTAAATTTTCTCTTTTATTTGTTGAAATATTAAGTGTAAAGGAGCTTCTTGCTAATTTAAGTGCTGATGACCAAGATAACTTTTTGTTTAAAGACAAAACGTTATCTTCAATAAGTTCCAAGTCAGTGAGGGTGATTAACTGAAAATGGTCAAGGTTTATCGAGGTATTATTTGGCAGGTAACAGTCTGATAATATGGTGCTATCACCATCAGGACACCAAAAGTTTCCTAATGCTACCGTATTATAGTTATCGCGAGTAAAGCTTTGTATCTGTTCTTGGTAATTGATGTTATTGGTTAGACGTTTATTTTTATGAGCTAAGTCAAAACTATAACTATCGCCATAAAAACGTTGTGAAAAAGAGGTATCTAACTGGGTTCTACTTGACAGTTGCCAATTAAGGCTAGCATCTAGATAATCTTTTTGTTCTTCACCATCTAAATTAACTGCATTGCCAATCGGTTTATTGTAAGAAATATCGAGATAAAACCTTGGAGTCACTAGCCAACGTATGCCTGCCCCATAAGAGTTTGACTCAGTTGATTTATCACTTCGGTTAATATTACCCGCATTATCTTCATCATAATATCGAAGGAACGGATTCAGCTTAAAGTTGGTAATGAAACCTAGTTTTATCTCTCCCTGATAAGATCGGCTTGTTTGGTTATTATTGTTCCGTTCTTGATAACTACTTTGCACATCCCAGAAAAGCAATCTTGCAGCATTGCCATTTTGCGAAATAAAAGACCCACTATATCCTTTTTGATTGCCAATGTTGTCTTCTGAAGAGGTCAGGTTATAACGAATGTTGGAATTTATTTTAAAGGTATTATTTGATTGGTTATAGGCAATGCCACCAGAATAACTTTCTACACGTACGGTATCTGCAGAAACTATATCTGCAAGTGAGTTTTTTGCGCCATTTCTAGAACTATTATTTATCACTGCACTACCAATGAGCGAAAATCCTTGTTTACCTAACCTCAAAGTGAAATCACTATTTAGAGTATGATAATCTTTATCAAGTTCATGGTCATGACTATAAAAAGCATAATTACTGAGGGATGAAAAGCTAAATTGCACTAATTGAGCCTGATAAGATGTTTGAATGGCTACACCCGTTTGACTAACTAAACTTGAAAGCTGCTCTTTAGTGGTTTGCTCTATATTGTCGCTATAAGTTTCATCGATGACCAAACTAGGATCAAACAGCCAATCACCTGCAATTGTGCATTGATGAAAAAATGTGGCAACGATAAAAGCTGCAACTTTACGCTTGTTCACCGTATCCATAGCCATAATAGCCATACAAGTCCTTATGAGATCTGATTGCTTTATTTAAGACGATACCAACAGCTAAATCTTCATTTAACGGTTCTGTGGCCGCCTTAATATTGGCGATAGAGGTTTTCGATTCTTCAACAACAACTATCGCTTGACCCATTAAATTAGCTAACACTAACGTTTCTGTAACCCCTATTAGAGGAGGGCAATCAAAAATTACCACT
>Ga0209395_1006163_pt1 | contig 13112 bp, 9 predicted proteins | sample GOMGulsemesocosm_3_FD_184635 | JGI IMG/M metagenome (GOLD analysis project Ga0209395, IMG submission 184635) | Methane-oxidizing microbial communities from mesocosms in the Gulf of Mexico - GOM9D Gulf of Mexico (SPAdes) (version 2) | ecosystem: Environmental > Aquatic > Marine > Cold seeps... | reverse complement strand
CATCAGATAAAGCAGCACCACGCATAAAGTCCATTTGACCTCCAACTCCAGAGAACATACGAGTTCCGATAGAATCTGCACAAATTTGACCTGTTAAATCTACTTCAATTGCAGAGTTAATAGCGGTTACTTTTGGATTTTGACGAATGTTAGCTGTATCGTTTACATAAGCGATGTCTAACATTTCAATTTCTGGATTGTCATCCATAAAGTCGTATAAACGACGTGTTCCCATAGCAAAACCAGAAACGATTTTATAAGGATTTAATTTTTTCTTAGATCCATTTACAACACCTCTTTCTACTAAATCAACAATTCCTTCAGAGAACATTTCTGTGTGAATTCCTAAATCTTTGTGATTTGTTAAGTACGTTAAAACAGCGTTTGGAATTCCTCCAATACCCATTTGTAAAGTAGCACCATCATCAATAATTCCAGCAATGTGTTTTCCAATTGCTTTTTCATCATCTGAAGGAGCAACAAATTTCATTTCATGAATTTCTTCTTCTATTTCTACACAGGCAGCAAATCTATTGATGTTCACTAAAGCATCACCAAAAGTACGTGGCATACGTGAGTTGATTTGTGCAATTACAGTCTTTCCTTTTTCAATAGCTGAAATTACGATATCAACAGAAACACCTAAAGAACAAAAACCATGCTTGTCCGGTGGCGTTACATTCACTAGAACTACGTCTAAGTTCATGTATCCTTGACGGAATAAACTTGGGATATCACTTAAGAAAACAGGGATGTAATCTACTGTTTGTCCTACCATTTTTCTCACATTTCCACCAATAAAGAAGGCACTTGTATGAAAACTTTCTTTGTGTTCGATGTTTGTGTAACCACATTCTCCTTCAGTGTGCAAGTGTACAACTTTTACGCCTCTTAGGTCAGATGCACGTCCTACCATTGCTTTTATTAAAGCTTGAGGTGTCGCTGATCCTCCTTGGATTAAAACTCTGTCTCCTGATTTGATTAGTTGTACGGCTTGTTCTGCCGTCATTTTGTTTGGGATGTTCATTTTCCTTAATATTTATTCAATTGTCTAATAATAATTTTTATCCTAAGAAACTCAATAGGATTCCTGCAGCAATGGCTGAGCCAATTACTCCAGATACATTGGGTGCCATCGCATGCATTAACAAATAGTTGCTCGGGTCGGATTTTAATCCTTCCGTATGCACTACACGGGCACTGTCTGGTACTGCTGATACACCAGCGGCTCCAATTAATGGGTTGATTCTGTCATCACCTTTCAAGAATAAATTCATGAATTTAGCAAAGAATAATCCTCCCATCGTGGCGATTACAAATGATATAGCTCCTAAGAAAAATATCAAAAGTGAATCTTTGGTAATGAAAATATCTGCTTGTGTAGATGCTCCTACAGTAACTCCTAATAAGATGGTTACTATATCTATCATTTTTGTTCGGGCTGTATCTGCCAATCTTTCTGTTCTTCCTGATTCTTTTAATAAGTTTCCGAAGAATAGCATACCTAGCAAAGGTAAGGCACTTGGCGAAATAAACGTTGTTAAAAGCAATGCAACTATAGGAAAAATGATTTTTTCCTTCTGAGATACCGCTCTTGGTGGTTTCATTTTAATCTTTCTATCCTTTTTAGAGATTAACAATCTCATAATAGGAGGTTGAATTACTGGAACCAACGCCATGTATGAGTATGCGGCTATTGCAATAGGTCCAATTAGGTTTTTAACCGTTGTTCCATCGGCTAAGATGTTGACTCCATTGGCTAATTTTGAGGATAAGAAAATGGCCGTAGGACCATCAGCTCCTCCGATTATTCCAATAGCACCTGCTTCAGGTAAACTAAATCCTAAGTACAATGCACCAATAAATGTTGCAAATACTCCAATTTGAGCAGCAGCACCTAATAACATTAATTTAGGGTTGGCTATTAACGAAGAAAAATCCGTCATCGCTCCAATTCCTAAAAAGATTAATGGTGGATAAATTCCTTTTACAACCCCAAAATACAAGTAGTTAAGTACTGATCCTGATTCATAAATACCAGTCATGTTACCAGCTACAAACGGTATGTTTCCTATAATTACTCCCGTACCTATGGGAATTAATAATAGCGGTTCGTAATCGTATTTGATACCTAAAAAGATGAAAATAAGCCCAATAAAAATCATCACAGCATGTCCTGAAGTAACATTGGCGAAACCAGTGTTGCTATAAAACTGCTTAATACCTTTAAACGCTTCTGTAAAAGCGCTTTTTTCTTGGGGAGCATCATCTTGCATGCTTACCGAAGCAAGGCTAGCTGTTGTAGGTGCATCGGAGTTGATTCCTAAAGCCGGTCTTATAAAAATAAGTAGGGATAGGACTCCAAATATTAATAATATTTTTTTCATTGTAAATGTCTTTTCTGATGATGAATTCCACCTGTTATAGTGGTTTCATGTACGTTGCTATTCTAGTTCAATCATTAATGCACCCTGCAATACTTGGTCTCCAGCAGCTACATGGATCGCAGAAACAGTTCCTGCTTTTTCGGCTGTAATGTTGTTTTCCATTTTCATCGCTTCTAAAACCAACATCTTGTCTCCTATATTTAAAGTGTCTCCTACTTTTATATTGATGGATAGGATAACGCCTGGGATAGGACAAGTGATTTTTGTTTTAGCGGTACTTACGTTCATTTTTGCTGGTTGAGCAGCAGGTTTTAGTGCAGAACGAACTAGGGTAGGAGTCTTGGTTTTTTTAACCTCATCTTTCATTTTTACCTCGTACTTAGTTCCATTCACTTCAAGGTTTATCATGTTTCCTTCGTGAGATACAATATGTACGTTGTAGTCGTTTTCGTGTATGTTGAATTTAAAATTTTTCATGTGCTATGTTTTCTAATTGCGGAGTGTCACCACTCCGCAATAACTAGATTCTGTTTTGTGTACCGTAAATTTTAGAACTCCAAGGTGAATATGATTTTTTGGCTTGTTTAATCGTCAAAATTGGGTTTTCATAATCGTGTTGCTCATTCAAATACATATGAATTGCTGTGGATATAGCTGCAGCTATCTCTCCTGAAAAATCAGGGTCAGCTTCTAATGCTATGTCTTCTATTTTTTTATTCTTTCTTTTGGTAATAATTTTATACAAATACAGCATAAAAGGCATTCCAAATTTAAAGAATAAAGAAAGCGTAAGTAAAGAGCAAAACACAATAATCAATCCTGTGGTTAGAATGATGTATCCTTCGCTAATGGTGTCTGTCATTAATAATAGATGTGCCATTATAGAGGGATGTTTGAATGTTTCTTAGGTGGATTTACCTCTTTTTTATTAGCCAATAATTCCAATGCTCTAATAATACGGAAACGGGTGTTTTTAGGCTCAATTACATCATCTATAAATCCATATTTTGCCGCTTGGTATGGGTTGGCAAATTTGGCCGTATACTCGTCTTCTTTCTCTTGAATGTATTTCGTTTTTTCATCAGCATTTTCAATCTTGCTAATGTTTCTTCCTTCCAATACTTCTACCGCTCCTTTAGCGCCCATTACTGCAATTTCTGCGGTTGGCCAAGCATAGTTTACATCACCACGTAATTGTTTACAACTCATTACATCATGTGCACCACCGTAAGATTTACGTAAAGTAATCGTTACTTTAGGCACTGTTGCTTCTCCATAAGCAAATAATAATTTGGCTCCGTGTAAAATAATTCCTCCATATTCTTGTCCTGTTCCGGGTAAGAATCCTGGTACATCTACTAGGGTTACAATAGGAATATTAAAGGCATCACAAAAACGTACAAAACGTGCCGCTTTTCTAGATGCTTCGATATCTAAAACTCCAGCATAAAATTTAGGTTGGTTGGCTACAATTCCTACAGGACGACCGTTAAAACGGGCAAATCCTACAGCGATATTTCTTGCGTAATTTCTGTGAACTTCTGTAAATTCACCATTATCTGCCAAAATAGAAATTACATCTAAAATGTCATAGGGCTGATTCGGATTGTCAGGAATAATGTCGTTTAAGGCATCTTCTAATCTATCAATAGGATCGTTACAAGGTAATACTGGTGGGTCTTCAAGATTGTTAGAAGGTAAATAGCTCATCAGTTTACGAATTAACAAAATGTTTTCTTCGTCGTTTTCAGCTAAGAAATGGGAAACTCCAGATTTTGTAGAGTGGATATTCGCTCCACCTAGTTCTTCCGTAGTTACATCTTCTCCTGTTACAGTTTTTACCACTTTTGGACCAGTAACAAACATATAACTTGTTTTGTCGGTCATAATAGTGAAATCTGTCAATGCTGGTGAATACACCGCACCTCCAGCACAAGGGCCTAAGATAGAAGATATCTGTGGGATCACTCCGGATGCCATTATGTTTCGTTGAAAAATCTCTGCATAACCGGCTAAAGAACGTACACCTTCTTGGATACGAGCTCCTCCACTATCATTCAATCCGATAACAGGGGCGCCAATTTTCATGGCCATGTCCATTATCTTACAAATTTTTAAAGCATATGTTTCTGATAAAGATCCACCAAACACGGTGAAATCTTGAGAAAATACATAAACAATTCTTCCGTCTATTGTACCGTGACCAGTAACAACACCATCGGAAAGATATAATTGTTTATCTAATCCAAATGATTTAGTTCTATGTGTTACAAACATGTCAAACTCCTCGAAACTATCTTCATCTAGAAGTAAGTCGATGCGTTCACGTGCTGTTAGCTTTCCTTTGGCATGCTGTGAGTCAATTCTCTTTTCACCACCCCCTAATTTTGCTTGAGCTCTTTTTTCTATAAGCTCATTTATTTTTTCTTGATTCGCCATGCTGAGATCTTTAGTGAGGACTAGTTTTTACCTTTTGAACAAAGTTCTGTAAGTACTCCTAAAGTTGATTTTGGGTGTAAAAATCCGATGTCTAATCCTTCTGCTCCTTTTCTTGATTCTTTATCAATAGCTCTTACTCCTCTTGCTTCAGCTGTTTGTAAAGCTTCGGTAGCATCTTTTACTGCAAATGCGATATGGTGCATTCCAGGTCCTTTTTTTGCTACATATTTTCCGATAGGTCCATCAGGAGAAGTACTTTCTAATAATTCTATTTTGGTGTCTCCAACTTGAAAAAATGCTGTTTTTACTTTTTGGTCTACTACCTCTTCAATAGAATAACATTTCATGCCTAAAACCCCTTCGTAATATTTGATAGATTCTTCTAAGTTTTCAACTGCGATTCCGATATGTTCTATGTGAGAAATGTTCATTATTTTATGTTTTAAATTGTTGTTTTTATTTAACAGTACAAAATTATTCTATTGCGAATTCTGAAAACATGATAATTGTCAGAAACAGAGAGGTATTATCTTTTATTTATAGTAAAATACTTTTTTGTCTTTTTTTATGAGTTGCGAATATACGTTATTTATATCGAATATATTGTTGTATTCTTAATGTTACCGACTGGTATTGTGATTTATTTCGGTTATTCGTGCTTTTTTGTGGTGTATAGTATACCTTGTTGTTTTCGGTGTTCTTGTGTTTTGGAAAAAACTTTTATGGAATTAGCAATAAAACATCTTGTTTATTTTGAATTATTTGCAGTAACTGTCCTTTTTTTGTATGAATACTTAAATTGGTGATTTATTGTTACGTATAAATACAGATTCTTCTTTTTTATGTTTTTTAATCGTTTTTTTATTGTTGATATAGGGCTATATAGAAAAATTTAGTTTAAGTAATTATTAGTACTTTTGTAAGGTGATTATTGAAGGTTGATGAATCACTTTATAATGTTTAAATTGAATGGATGAATTATAAAATTATTGGTTTAGTGCTTATGGTCGTTTTGTCGGCATGTGGTAAAATAAAAAAAGGTGATTTGGACACTTCTAATGTTGTAAAGGATTCTTTAATTGTGGAACAAAGAATTACAAATGGGATTGGTGTTTTGTTAAGTGATGATGCCAGATTGGAACTAAAAGAATGGAAAGAGTATCAGAAAGTAGCTTCGTTAATGACAGAATTGTATAATACATCAAAAAGTGATGTGTTAGAAAATGCAGAGACCTATGCGAATGAAATAAAATTTTTACGAGATTCCATTCGAGTAAAAGAGTTAGACAATCCTAAAATTGTAAGTAGGCTAAATGTACTCCTAAATCAAAGCTTGCGATTAAAGGATATGAAGGCTATTTCATCTATTTCAAATAAGGAAGTAAAGGAGGAGGTATTTAAACTATGTGAATCGTTTTCTTCATTAAATAGAAGGATTAATACGTTCTATAATACCAAGCAAAGAAAAAAAGATTTAGAAGGGCTGCTATTTTAAAATTGAAGTCTAACGCTAAAGATGTTGTAACACCTTTAGGGTTTGGTATAAGGGAGTGTTATTTAAAATCATTTTAATTTATTTTTCTGAAAATAAAATCATATTTTTGGTCAAATTCAAATTTTAATGAGGAAAATATTACTATTTGTTGGTCTTGTGATTTTAGGGATCCAAGCCAACGCACAATACAATAATTCAGCGCCTTGGATGCAAAATGCGGCTTCTAAAAAAGGGGTGAATTCTAAAAATGAACGGATTTCATTATCTGAAATTACAGCAAATTTTGATGAGTATTGGAAGGGAAAAGACAGGTTTAAAAAAGGAAGTGGTTACAAACCATTTAAGCGATGGGAAGATTTTTGGAAGTACAGTACCGATGCTGATGGTCAGATTCCTACTGCCGAACAACTTTATGATGCCTGGGAAAATCATGTAGCTTTGGCTGCTAACGCATCTAATTCTGAAGATAGTGATTGGAAACCATTTGGTCCTAAGACTATTTCAAATCATAAAACTTCTACGGCTAATTTGGGAAGGATTAATATAATTGTTCCGGATCCAACGAATGATGCTATTGTATATGCAGGTGCTCCTGCTGGTGGGATTTGGAAATCTACAGATGGTACGGCTTCTTGGAAAGCAATGTCTGATGGCTTGCCAGAAATAGGGGTTTCTGGAATTGCTATTGATCCAAAAAATACGGATATCATTTATATTGCTACAGGAGATGATGATGCTGCTGATACGCCAAGTGCTGGAGTGTTTAAATCATTGGATGCGGGTATTACTTGGGATACTACAGGTTTGAATCCTGTGAATACACCTTTTTTAATGAACGATATTTATATAAGTCCTAGTGATTCCGATATACTTTGGGTGGCTACAAGTGGTGGTTTGTATAAAAGTACTGATGCAGGTGTATCTTGGTATGTTACTCTGAATGGAGATGTTAAAGACGTAAAAATAAAGCCAGGAGACGATACAATACTTTATGCTGTTACACAGATAGGAAACTCACAATCAAAATTTTTTAAATCTATTGATGGTGGGGAAAGTTTTATGGAAAAAACAGAAGGGTTACCTGAATCTTCAGGAAGGTTTGTGATAGATGTAACTCCTGCTAATGCAGGATATATTTATTTGCTGAGTGCAAAAAGTAGAGCTAACGAATATGAATACCAAGGAGTATATAGATCTACAAATGCAGGAGAATCATTTTCAAAAACGATTAATACGGTTGAGCTTTTAGAAAGCTCTCAAGCCTGGTATGATCTCGCTTTGGCCGTTTCTGATACAAATTCCGAAGAAATTTATGTAGGATGTTTAAATATATGGAAGTCTGCTAACGGAGGTAGTTCTTTTAGTAAATTGAATAATTGGCACACCCACGATGCTGCATTTACACATGCAGATATCCATTATTTACGCTTTTTTAATAATGAATTATACGCTGGTACTGATGGTGGTTTTTATAAAAGTAAGGACAAAGGGGATACCTTTTCGGATTTAACTCAAGGAATGCAGATTGGACAATTTTATAGAATTTCAGTAGCAAATGATAATGCATCTAAAATGGCAGGAGGACTCCAAGATAATGGAGGTTTTGGACTTTCTGAAGGAGGTAACTGGAATAATTACCATGGAGGTGATGGAATGGACAGTGCGGTAGATCCAACAAATAATAGTACGTATTATGGTTTTTCGCAATATGGAGCTACATTAACAGCTTCATATGATGGAGGAATTACTTCTAATAGGATTTTTAGTATTCCCGACACTGAGCAAGAACGTTATGGGAATTGGGTGACACCTCTTGCTGTCAATAAGCTAGGGGAGGTTTTTGCAGGGTATAAGTCTGTTATGCAATTTAAAAATGATGATTTTGTAAAAATTTCGAATACCATATCTTCATCAACTGATGATGGTGGGGTTGAAGTTCTAGAGATAGATGACTTGGATGAAAACAATATGTATGTTGCCGAAGGAAATAAGTTTTATGTTAGTAATAATAAGGGAGTATTGTTTTTGTTAAGCCATACTTTTTCTACGACTATTTCGGCGATAGAGGTGCATCATTCTAATTCAGATATTATATATGTAACGGTATCTAGCAATGGAACTAGAGGAGTCTATAAGTCTATAGATAAAGGGCAATCATTCGAGAATATCACCTTTAACTTGCCTTCAGATCAATGGTACTATGATATTGCACATCAGGATAGACATACATTAAATCCATTATATGTAGCTACTTCTTTAGGAGTGTATACAATGAATGATACTGAAGATACATGGGTGCCTTTTGTGAGTAATCTTCCAAACGTACCTGTAAGAGATCTAGAAGTGTCTGTAGAGGATTCTAAATTAATAGCGGCAACTTATGGTAGAGGAATCTGGCAGTCTCCAATTCCTATTCAATTACCAGATAATGACGTGAGGCTTTTAAATATTGTGAGTCCTACCTTGACAGATTTATCTTGTAGCAGTGATTTTGATTTGGAAATTGAAGTGGAAAATAAAGGCTTACAGGATATTACTTCCATGGATGTTATTTATACAGTTAATGATGTAGAAACCACCTATTCTTGGACAGGGTTAGTTGCTTCTAAGGCCATACAGGTAATAACCGTTTCAGGTCTTAATTTGTCCAAAGGAGCCTATGATGTAAATGTGACACTAGAACTTGTTGATGATAGATATACTGTCAATAATAGTAAGAATGGTTATTTTGTAATTAATTCTGCAGGAGAACCGGATCTGTTGTTTGATTTTGAGAGTAGTACGGAGCTTATTTCGTATAATGAAAATTCACCAAGTGAAAGTGTTTGGGAAAAAGGATTGGCAACAGGTACTGTATTAGGTGCTAGTGTTGCAAGTACAAATGTATATGGTACTGTATTAAGTGGGAATCATCCGGACAAAACAAAAGGGTATTTATATACAGGTTGTTATGATTTGTCTGCGATTATTCTACCAAAGTTTTCATTTAAAATGGCCTATGATTTAGAAAATAATTGGGATATTTTTTATGTGGAATATTCTGTTAATAACGGTGGAAGTTGGAATGTTTTAGGTGCTAAAGAGGATGTTAATTGGTATAATAGTAATCGTACAAATGCAAGTTCTGGAGGGGCCGATTGTAATAATTGCCCTGGGGCACAATGGACAGGAACAAATGCTACATTGACGGAGTATTCATACGATCTAGTTCCCTTGGCGGCTAAGAATAATGTGGTCTTTAGGTTTGTTTTTCATTCGGATGACTTAACCAATCAAGAAGGAGTTATTATTGACGACTTTATAATTAGCGCTCAAGATCTAGATGATGAAGATGACGATAATGATGGAATATTAGATGTAAATGATAATTGTCCAAACATAGCGAACGCTGACCAAGCAGATGCAGATAATGATGGAATTGGGGATGTCTGTGATGAGGATGATGATAACGATGGTATCTTAAACGATCTAGATAACTGTCCTTTAGTGTCCAATGCTGATCAATTAGATACAGATGGTGATGGAGAAGGAGATGCATGTGATTTAGATGATGATGGTGATGGTGTAGCTGATGTAGATGATAACTGTCCTTTAACACCAAACCCAGATCAAGATAATGTTTGTGTTGATACCGATGGCGATGGGGTTTCTGATGCAGCGGATAATTGTCCGACCATCGTAAATCCTGATCAATTGGATACAGATGGTGACGGAGAAGGAGATGTATGTGATACAGATGATGATGGAGACGGTGTCTTAGATGCTGTTGATAACTGTCCTTTAGTGGCAAATGCAGGACAAGAAGATACAGATAATGATGGTGTAGGTGATACTTGTGAAGATAGCGATGGAGATGGAGTTTTTGATAATGTAGATAACTGTCCTTTAGTTGCGAATGCAGATCAACTAGATTCTGATAGCGATGGAGAAGGAGATGTGTGTGATTCAGACGATGATGGCGATGGCGTGGATGATGCTTCTGATAACTGTCCTTTGATTGCCAATGCAGATCAACTAGATACTGACAATGACGGAGTAGGAGATGTTTGTGATTCAGATGATGATCAAGATGGTGTGGATGATGCTTCTGATAATTGTCCATTAGTGGCCAATGCAGATCAAGCGGATTTTGACAATGACGGAATAGGTAACGTTTGTGATGAAGATACGGATAATGACGGTGTACTGGATGTAAATGATAATTGTGCTAACACGCCTGCAGGAGAAGTAGTAGATGTGAATGGTTGTAAAGTTTTTACATTACCTGTAACAAATTTTACGGTGAGTATTAATAGTGAAACCTGTATAGGAAGTAATAATGGAAGTATCGTTGTTGCTGCAGTAGAAAACTTGAATTATACTGCGGTGTTATCTGGAGGTGCAAATGCTACCGAGCAGTTTACAAGTGATGCTACCTTTACAGGATTAAATACAGGAAGCTACCAAGTGTGTGTTACCGTAGACGGAGAAGCTACGTATGAGATTTGTTTCAATGCAGAAATTACAGAACCACAAGCCTTGTCTGCTTTTGCTAAAGTAAATGCGGATACTAAAACAGCAAGCATGTCTGTAAAAGGAGGAACTACGTATTATGTAAAAGTGAATGAAATGCACTACGTGTTTAAGAACGATAATTTTAAATTGGACTTAAAACCGGGTATTAATGCTGTTAGAATTACTACTGACAAAGAATGTCAAGGAGTGTATCAAGAACTGCTGACCATACCGTTTGAAGGAATGAAGATTTATCCAAACCCTGTTACTCAAGGAGAGGTAATTTACTTGCAAACCGGTACGATAAGCGATGAGAAAATAACAATTAAAATGTTTTCAACTACGGGAAGTAAACTGTATTCAAAAACATACGATAATACGCCAGAAAGACGCTTAGAAATAGAGACCTATAATTTACCTAAAGGTGTTTATATATTGCGTATGGAAACGCTTGAAATGAAAAAGAACTACACTATAATAATTCAATAATATGAAAAAGATACATTATATAATAATTGCAGTGATTGGTATTGTACTACAAAGTTGTGGTGGAGGAGGCGATGGACCGGCCCCGGTAGTGGTGGTTACACCTCCTAGTGCTGCGAACTTAGTTTTTCCTGCAAACAATGAAGAGTGTAACACGGGAACCTCTGTGTCGGAGACTAAAAGTAAGGTGAGTTTTAGATGGAATGTTGGTGCGAATTCTACATCGTCAGAAGTGGTGGTGAAAAATTTATTAACCAACGGAGAATCAAAAACAACAAGTGCTTCAAATGAAGTAGAAATTACTATTGAAAAAAACACCCCCTATAAATGGTGGGTAGTTTCAAGAGCAACAGGTACTGTAGAGACAGCAAAAAGCCCCGAGTGGAAGTTTTATAACTCTGGTGATGCTGTGACAACTTATGCACCATTTCCAGCTGAATTAGTAGGTCCTGTTAATGGATCTACGGTGACTACCGCAACCACGAGCTTGGAATGGACAGGAAGTGATGTTGATAGTGATTTGGCTAGCTATGATGTGTACTTTGGAACTGTAAATCCTCCTACAACATTGCAGGGGTCTACAACAGCGCCAACGACTATTTTAGAAAGTGTTGCTGTGACTGCAAATACCTACTATTGGAAAGTGGTTTCTAAAGATGGTGAAGGTAATTCTTCAACGTCTCCAGTATTTGAATTTAAAGTAGAGTAAGTTTTTTAGAAATATAATTTATTAAAAGGCCGTTGTTTCAACGGTCTTTTTTTTGTGGCAAGTTATTAGGTTAACTCACGGGTAATTTCAAACACAAGTGAACTTTCAAAACCGCGTCTGAGTAAAAAATCAATCACCTTCTTTTTTCTTTTAAAAGGATTGGGTTCTCTAGTGCCGTCCCATTTTTTCTGGGCAAGTGTTTCTAGGGTTTCAAAATAAACAACAGCCTCAATCTCCTTCATGGCCGATTTGATATTGTAAGCAGAGATGTTTCTAAATTTTAATTCATTGGTAATTCGAACACGTCCCCATTTTTTGATGTTGAATTTTCCACGGGCAAAGGCCTTAGAAAAACGTTCCTCGTTGAGGTAATTTTCTTGTAGAAGATGTAAAATAATAAGGTCTTGTGCATCCTGAAACATCCCTATGTTACGGAGCTTAGTTTCCACTTCTTTGTGGCAACGCTCTTGGTAAGCACAATAGTGCTCCATGGCTTTTAAAGCTTCCTCTACAGTATATGATTTCTTTTTTGGTTGCATGTGGCAAAGATAAAAAAAAGGGCAATCTACCGTAGTAGATTGCCCTTTTTAAAATATAAGATTTGTTTTATGCTGCTCTCCAGCGTCTTATTCTATGTTGGAATTTCAACGTAAAGTAGAAAAGAATAGGCACAATAATTAATGTTAAGAAGGTGGCTATTATCAATCCATAAATTACGGTCCAAGCTAGTGGTCCCCAGAATACAACATTGTCTCCTCCAAAATAAATATTTGCATCAAACTCACTAAACAATGTAAAGAAGTTAATATTCAGTCCGGTGGCTAATGGTATCAATCCTAAGATCGTTGTAATAGCCGTTAGCAGTACAGGTCTCAAACGAGCACGTCCAGCTTCTACAATACATTTGTAGATCTCATCTAAGGACAATAAATCATTTTCATCTACATCCAATGCTACCATACGTCTGTCTATTAACAGTTGGGCGTAATCTAAGAGAACAACTCCATTGTTTACCACAATTCCTGCCAGGGATATAATTCCCATCATCGTCATCATAATTACAAATGCACTTCCAGAAATTACCAAACCTCCAAACACACCT
>Ga0209395_1006162_pt1 | contig 13115 bp, 12 predicted proteins | sample GOMGulsemesocosm_3_FD_184635 | JGI IMG/M metagenome (GOLD analysis project Ga0209395, IMG submission 184635) | Methane-oxidizing microbial communities from mesocosms in the Gulf of Mexico - GOM9D Gulf of Mexico (SPAdes) (version 2) | ecosystem: Environmental > Aquatic > Marine > Cold seeps... | reverse complement strand
TTTAGTGCAAAAAATGAATTACTTGATGTTGCTTTTATAAATGACTTTGCTTATTTTGAAGTTTTTAATCACTATTCATATTTAAAAGAAGCCATTGTTCAAAGTGATATAGATTGTAAAATAATTATCAAAAAAGAAGTAGTAAAAGAAATAAGTGATGAAGAATTGTTACTAGAAGAGAGTGATCTTAATTTATTGGAAAAAGAATAATAAGTATGTATGATGTATTTTTTGAAAGAATCGTATAGAACTTAAAAATAAATATATCAAAGTATCTCTTTCTTTATGTTATGAACACTAATCATCTAATAAAAAATAATGATTTAATATTAAGTCTAAGGCTTAATATTAAAGAAGTGAGTTTATTATGAAAGAATTTGAAGTTAGCACTCAAAAAAATAAAATAGATACTCTTTTAGAATCTTTATTATTTTTGTCAAGGTATTATAAAAGGAGAGTATCTAAAGAATCAATATTATCAGGGCTTGCAACATATAATAAAAAAATGTCTCTACCTCAGTTTGTAAAAGCGGCAAAAAAGATAGGTCTTATTAGTCGTTTAGTTAACAGAAAAATAGAGGAAATTGATCCTTTATCCTTGCCCGTACTCTCACTTGGTGATAATAATAAAGCAAATATTATTATGGACATTGATAATAAAAATGATAAAGTCACTGTTTTATATACCGATATTAGTTATGGTGAAATTACAACTTCACTTAATGAATACAATAAAACATTTAGTGGAAATATCTTAATAATTAAATCTGCTTATAATTTTAAAAATAGACTTGATCACCTTGTATTGAAGCATGAATCTAAAAAATGGTTTTTCAGTACCATGCGCAAAATTATAAAAATTTATTATTTAGTAATCTTAGCAACAATATTTATTAATATATTTGTTTTAGCTATTCCTTTATTTACTATGAATATCTATGATAGGGTACTTCCTAATAAAGCAGTAGAAACATTATGGGTACTTGCCATTGGAGTTATTGTTGTTATTGTCTTTGATTTTATTTTAAAACTCTTAAGGGCTTATTTTATTGAGCAAGCAGGGAAAAGAGCAGATATTAGAATGTCAAATACTATATTTGATCATTTATTAAATATAAAACTTGATTCAAAACCTGCTTCAACAGGAATGTTTGTAAGCAGACTTCAATCCTTTGAAAGCGTAAGGGAATTTTTCACAACGGCAACAATTACCGCTTTTGTTGACCTTCCTTTTGTTGCATTATTTATAGGTATAATTTTTTATATTGGAGGCGATTTAGGTTATGTGTCTTTATTTACGGCTATTTTAGCTATCGTATTTTCTTTGATAATGCAAGCACCTATTAAAGATACGATTCTTAAGTCTTTTGAAGAAGAACAAATTAAACAGACTGTTTTAACCGAAACAATTAGTGGTTTAGAAATAATAAAAAGTGTTAAAGCAGAAAATAGAATGCGAACACATTGGGAGAAATCTATTTCACAAACTTCTTATTTTTCCAATAAAGCGCATTATTTGTCTCAAGTTGTGAGCTATTTTGTTTCCTCCTTAGCACAGCTTTCTAGTATAGCAATAGTAATTGTGGGTGTTTTATTAGCAAATGAAGGACTTATTTCAATGGGGGTTATTATTGCTTCAATGATTTTGAATTCAAGAGTAATTGCCCCTGTTTCTCAAATTGCAGCAATGCTCATACGCTTAGATAGAACAATAATTTCATTGAAAAACATTGATGAAATTATGAATATGCCAGTTGAGAGAGAAAGTACAAAACACTATTTAAGCAGACCCTCTTTAGATGGCGATATACATTTTAAAAATGTTTGTTTTTCTTATAAAAACCAAAACTTCAAAATATTAAATAATATTAATATTAAAATAAAAAAAGGTGAAAAAGTTGGAATTATTGGGAAAGTTGGTTCTGGTAAATCAACACTTATTAAGTTACTAATGAATTTATACGAAGTAAATGAAGGTTCAATATTAGTAGATAATACAGAACTAAGACAAATTGATCCTGTTGATTTAAGAAAATCAATTGGTTATGTTCCTCAAGAAGCTTTTTTATTTATGGGCTCAATAAAAGATAACATTACAATTGGGGACCATTTTGTATCGGATGAAGAAGTATTAAGCGCAGCTAAGGTTTCTGGATTACACGATATTATTGGAAAACATCAAGCAGGGTATGATTTATTAATAGGTGAGAGAGGTGAGGGATTATCTGGAGGGGAGAGACAAATCGTTACATTAGCAAGAGCCTTGGTATCAAATCCTAAAATTTTAATACTTGACGAGCCTACTAATTCCATGGATGATTTAAGTGAAAATACCTTTAAAACTAAGCTAAGAAGTATTATTGAGAATAAAACACTAATATTAATCACCCATAAACCTTCGATGTTATCTTTGGTTGATAGATTGATTGTAATTAATGATGGAAAAATAATCGCAGATGGTAAAAAAGAAGAAATAATTGCCAAGTTTTCTGACGGCTCTAAACTTAATGGCAAGATATAGGAGCAAATGATGAATAATTATGAAGATTTAGATTTTGTCAATACTATTGGGGCTCAAGAACATTCTAAAATTCTTAAAAAAGCATTGCTTTTGTTTTTTTTAATTATTGCTTTTTTACTCTATGCTTTTTATTGGATGTATACTTCTAAAATTGATGAATTAACAAGAGGAGAAGGTAAAATAATTCCAAGTGGAAAAATTCAAAAAATCCAAAGCTTGGATGGTGGAATAATTTTAGATATTTTTGTAAATGAGGGAAGTATAGTCAAAAAGGGCCAAGCTTTAATGAAAATTGACTCCACTCGCTTTAAAGCATCTCTTGAAGAAAATAAGAAAAAATACAATCATTTGTTAATAAGTAAAATAAGACTATTAGCAGAATCTGATATTGACTTATCAAAAAAATCTCCTAGTTTAAATTTCTCAAAGTATTTGTTAAAAGAAGACTTGTCTTTTTCACAAGGGGATCAATTACTTTTTGATAAAAGAAGAGAAGAATTAAAAAGTACTATTCAAATATTTGAACTTCAAAAAGGACAAAAACAGCAAGAACTCTTAGAAATCAAAAGTAAGAAAAAACATCTTCTTATAAGTCTTAATATTATAAAAAAAGAGAAAAAAACTATCAAAAAACTTGTTGAAAAAAGATCTAAGTCGAATTTAGAATTATTAAGAATACAAAAAGAATTTAATGCAAAAAAGAGTGAGTTATCAGCTGTCACATTAGCAATTCCAAGACTAAAACTTTCTATAAAAGAAATTACTATGAAAAAAGAAGAAAAACTAAAAATGTTTAAAGCAGGAGTTTATAATGAACTGCAAAAAATAAATACGGAAATTAAAATATACGAATCAAAATTAATTACTCAAAAAGATAAAATAGATAAAACTATTTTACTTTCACCTGTTGATGGTATTATTAAACAAATTAATAAAAATACCCTTGGAGGTGTGATTAGACCTGGCGTTGATTTAATAGAAATTGTTCCTAATAGTAAAGATTTATTAGTGGAAGCAAAAATTGATCCCAAAGACATTGCTTTCATTAATCCAAATCAAGAAGCAATAGTAAAACTTTCAGCCTATGATTTCTCGATTTATGGAGGACTAGAGGGCGAAATAATAGAAATTTCTGCTGATAGTATTATTGATAAAGATGATAAAAACAGTAAAAGCTATTACAAAGTAGTCATTAAAACTAAGAAAAATTATTTGAGAAATAATGGTGTTAATTTACCTATTATTCCAGGAATGGTTGCTAGTATTGAGATTAAAACAGGTAAAAAAACAATTTTGGATTTTATTTTAAAACCAATTCTAAAAACGAAAACCAATTCCTTACATGAGAGATAGTTTTTAAATCTTCTATTCCTTTAATTTTATGGATTTTGTACAAGATATAGAGTAAATTCCCATTTTTTAATTAAGATAATTAATACTTAATTTATTAAAAGAAAAAGTAAAAAAACTATTTATGGCTAGTATGAATAATTTTGTATTATTGAGGTGAAAAGAGACCAGTCTTAGCTATTTTCCAATAATCACACCCATTGTAAATCTTAATGAATATTCATTTTTAAAATTATTCTCTTCTTCCCAGTGTATTTTTGGCTCAAGTTTGAAATAAAGCCATTTTCTTGTTTTATGTTTATATTCTAGCCCTAAATTATAATCTTTTACTTTCATATTTGAATCGTCATTATTCGTATTAATTGAAACTCTATATTTAAGAGTCTTTTTATAAGAGAGTTTGTGTTTAAGTTCAAGTGCGTTAATGAATTCACTGATTTTATCTTTATCATCCCATCTAAAGGTATTTGTATTCTTTATATCAAGAAAATAGTTAATATTTCTTTGTAAAGACAAAGTACTTATAGTATGGAAATCAGAATTTTTAGTAAATTGAATCTCTTCTTTAAAGTTACTTTCCCAAAGATTAGAATACTCTTTTTTAATTTTTACTCTAAGATATAAATAGGGCTTATTATTGATCTTTAAACCCCCTTTTACTTTTATTCTTGTATGTTTTTTAGCCTTTTTAACGGAAGGTGCTTTTTTATTAATGGAAGAAATGTCTTCATTTTCTGTATCTTTTTTAAAATTGTTATGAAAAACATAAGAGAGCTTTTTTTCAAGTAAAGGAAAATCAAAACGATAGGAAAAATAACTGCCTATTTTGTTTTTATCATTTTCTTTGATATCGTAATACGTTTCTAAATGTATACTTGAATTTTGAAACATAGCGGGACTTTTATTTCCAGTAATCTTTTCATCAATTTTTTTTGTATGTTTATTTAAAAACAAGTATATGTCAGAAAGTTTTTTTTCAATGTTATTCATTGAACTTGAGCTGTTTGTATCTTCCTTCGCTTGGATATCATGTAAAGCAAAACAAAAAATAGGTAAAACTAAGCAAAGGATAATTCTGAGTAAATTATTCATAATTGACTCCTCTTCTTATATATATAATCACATTATTTCACTTAATACACTAATAAGACTAAGAAGTAGTTTTTAAAATAATTATTGACATTATTCACAGTAATAATATTAATAAATAATCTAAAATTCCAAGTAGAGATTTTCCTAAAATACTGATATAAAGCCTGCTCTAGCAGTTAATTAATTTTTTTCTTAAATTATATATTAATTATTTTATTAAGAATTATAAAATTGTAAGTTAATCTTATAGAAACAATAGGAAAATGGAATTAAGTATAGAAAAATTTGGTTCTCTAAAGCAAGTTACTGTAGCCTTATAAGGTTTCCTCATCTAAGTACATAAAAACTATACCTTTTTTATGTACTTTAGAATAAAAAATATAATTGTGTAGTAATCAATTTAATTTCTTATGTTTCAAGAACACGTTTATCTCAAAATACTATAGCTTATTCATTTTTCTTATTAATATTGTATGTATTTCTAGTAATCTCATGCTCATAATTTTTCTAAATTTTAAAATATGCAAAAGACAATTCTTCGTAAAATATTCATAAAACTTCACTCTTATACATAATTGTACGGTTTAAAATTTAATACTTATACAAGTACTCTAACTTGTATAGACATCTTGTAATCACATAGTAATATATTAGGCATATACTTTCTGCATCTAAATAATAAGAGAAGGAAAGTAGTGAGTAAAAATACTAAAGATGCAGTTTATATTAAAATATATAAAGAGATATTAACTAATATTGAAAATAATAACTTTTCTGATTTGTATAAACTCCCTTCAGAAAATGAATTTTCTTGTATTTATAAGGTAAACAGACACACTATAAGAAAATCACTAAATTTATTAAAAAATGAGGGCTATATTTATACTCAAAAAGGAAAAGGTAATTATATTGCTAATATTAAAGTTCCTTACAGTATTAGTAATAAGAGCTCTTACTCCTCCAAAATTCTTGACTTAGGATATGAACCAAAAACTAAATTATTATCCGTAAATATTTTAGAGTCTTTCGGAGATGTAGCTAAAAACCTAGAACTTTTTAATGGTTTAAAAGTTATTGAAATTAAACTTCTTAGATATGCGAATGATCTTCCTATTGCTTTAACCTATTCTTATTTTGATGCATATATTTATAAAAACCTATTAAAAGAATTAAAGAATAAAGAGGATTTCTCTTTATACGAAGCAATTAATAAAGCGTATCCTTCTTTAGAAATTAAAAAAGAATCCAGTATTTTTGAATCTTTGCTTTCTAATACAGAACAATCAAAGTTATTAATGATGCCTTCGAATGTTCCTTTATTAGCAGCAAGTACAATCTCAAAAGATCAAAATGGCAATTATGTGGAATATGGAACTTCTTATTTTAGAAGTGACGTATGTAAAATAAAAGTAGATTTAAAATAAAAGGCAAACAATGGTAAAAATGAAAAATTTAACACTTGGATATAAAAAAGAGGTAATTCTTAAAGGTATTGATTTAAAAATCAAAAAAGGCGAATTTGTTGGAATTATTGGACCTTCAGGTGCTGGAAAATCAACACTTCTTTTAGCTATGACAGGAGGTATTGATGTTTTTAAAGGTGAATTTGAAGTACTTGGATTTAATTTGATTAATGCGAAGAAAAAACATTTAATGAAGTTAAGAAAACAAGTTGGTGTTATTTTTCAAGGGTATAACTTAGTGAATCGTTTAAGTGTTTTAGACAATGTAGTAAGTGGTATGTTAAAAGAAATTCCTTTGGTTCGTGCCATCATAAAATACTATAAAGAAAAGGAGATAAAAAAAGTAAAAGAATACATGGACATTGTTGATATAAGCAAATACTCATTAAAACGATGTGATGAATTATCAGGTGGGCAAAGACAAAGAGTTGCCATTGCAAGAGCTTTAGCAGCAGAGCCAAAAATGATTTTAGCAGATGAGCCTGTTTCTGCACTTGATCCAAAAAGTGCACAAAAGGTTATGAAAATCTTAAAAAAAGTTAATAAGACATATGGCGTTACAGTGATAGCAAACTTACATCATTTAGAGTATGCGAAACAGTACTGTAACAGAATAATTGGCTTGAATAATGGAAAAATTATTTTTGATGATATAAGTGAAAACTTAACTGATGAAATAATTGAAAAAATTTATTCAACAAATTAACATTTACATAAGGAAAAAATATGAAATTAATTAAAAAAATAGTTCTTGGTGGATTAGTACTTGGTTTAACAAATGCAGCTCTTGCAAAAGAATCATGGCCTGATAAATTAGTATTTGGAGTTATTCCTGTTGCTGGATCTACATCAATGAAAGAGAATTTTGGAAATCTTAGTATGTATTTATCTAAAAAACTTGGAATTGAAGTAAAACTACAATTAGCTGGGGATTATACAGGTGTAATCACAGGAATGCAACATAAACATATTGATTTTGCTTACTTTGGTCCCAAATCTTATGTAGAAGCAGTAAAAAGATCAAATGCGGAAGCCTTAGTAGTTGAAGTAGATGCAGAAACTGAATTACCAGGTTACAAGGGTATTATTATTACGAAAAAAGGTTCAGGTTTAAAATCTTTAGCAGATATTAAAAATAAAACATGGGCATTTACTTCGTCTCAATCAACTTCTGGGACCTTAGTTCCAACTGTAATGTTTGCAAAAAAAGGTATTAATCCAAAAGAATATTTTTCAAAAGTATTTTATTCAGGTGGACATGAAGCTTCAATTTTAACAGTTAAGAATAAAAAGATTGATGCAGCATCTACTAATAACCTTGATTTTAATAGAGGTCTTGGAAAAAAATGGTCAAAAAATGATTTTAATGTTATTTGGACTTCTGATTTAATTCCTGGAGCTCCTGTTGCTGTAAGAGCTGATTTACCAAGCTCATTGAAAATGGCGTTAAAAGGTGCTTTGATTTCTTATAACGATCCTATTGGTTTAGAAAAACTTAAAAACAAAGGTTTTATTAATGTAGAAGATTCTATGTACGATTCAGTAAGAGAATTAATAAAATTAAAAAAAGAAATGAAGAAAAAGAAATAACAGCATAAATTTAAGTTTTAGGAAATTACATGAATACACAAGAATTAAAAGCAAAAAGTACACCATTTTCTTATCTTAACACCTTAGTTTTAATCGTACTTGTATTGATTTTTACTAAAAGCTGGAATGATACAGAAATGAGTTTCTCCTCATTACTTGAGGGTTCATCTTATATGTATGAATATATAAATGGGGACGATAGCATAGAAGGAAGTGGATTTTTCCCTCCTAACTTTAGTGACATAGATGTTTATTTTTATTCTATGTTAGAAACAGTTCAAATGGCATTTATTGCTTTAATATTATCCATAATATTAGCTGTTCCTTTATCCTATATGAGTTCGCGAAACATACTTAATATATTGATACCAGGAAAAACTGTTTTTCATATAGCACTTAAACAAAGTATATATGCCTGTTCCACTTTTATGTCTAATGTATTTAGATCAATTAATGAAATCGTATGGGCTTTAATTTTTGTTTCTGCTGTTGGACTTGGTCCAATGGCAGGTATTTTAGCGTTAGGCATTCATACAGGTGGGGTACTTGCCAAGCTCTTAAGTGAAGGAAACGAAGCGATTGATCCTGGCCCTGTGGATGCTTTAGTTATGAGTGGAGCTGGGTTTATCAAAGTATTAGTATTTGCAGTGATTCCTCAAACAATGCCTCATTTTATCTCAATGGTTTTGTATCGTTTTGAATCAGATGTTCGCTCGGCATCTATTTTAGGATTTGTAGGCGCTGGTGGTATTGGATTCTATTTATTCGACAAAATGCGCGCTTTTGAAAATACAGATGTCTGCGCAATTATTATTATTATTATTATTACTGTGTACACGTTAGACAAATTTAGTGCAATTATTAGAAAAAGGTTTATTTAGATGGAAAGAGAAGATATTAATTATTTATCACAATTGGTAAATGAAAATGACTTAAAGACACTGTATAAAAAAATCAAAGACAATTACGAGGTGAACGTATTAACACCTGCTTGTGAGCAGACTTTACTTGTTCCTGTAAAAGATCCTATTTCAGATGGAAGTTTTTACAGTGGAGAAGTTCTTGTAAGCTCAAGCATTGTAGAAGTGGACAAAGAAAAAGGTTGGTCAATGATTATGGACAGCAATTTAAAACGTTCTTTATATACAGCAGTGTTAGATGCAAGTTTTGCAAAAGGTATTTATATCGATGAAATTGAAGAATTATTGTGCGCTGCTTTAGCAGAAGATATAAAAGAAAAAGAATATAAATATAAACAAGTTAACTCTACAAAAGTTAATTTTGATTTATTATAGGATTAAAATGAAAACACTTGATATAGAAAAAATAAACCGGAACAATTTTAAAGCCTTAATGAATGCACTAAGTATGCCAGGAAGTATACATACGATAGAACAATTATTTTCATCAAATATTTTAGCTATTGCTAATACTCTTTTGTATTCAGAAGTAGAATATTTTTATGAAGGAGAAGAAGATATGTCTTTAATTGAAGCCATTACTTTTTCTAAAAAAGCATCAAATGAAAAAGCAGACTATATTTTTGCTGATTGTATAAATGAGAACTTATTTCTTAAAACAAAAAAAGGAACAAGTAAAGATCCTGAGTTTTCGGGAACATTGATTTTTAAATGTCAAGATTTTAACAAAGGTTCTTTGGTTGAATTAAGCGGTCCTGGAATTAATATTTCAAAGACCTTGGAAATTCCTTTTAGTAAATCATTTATAGCACAATTTAATCAAAAAAATGAGTTTTATCCTTTGGGAAATGAAATCATATTAATTAGTGAAGAAGGAAGTGTTATGGCATTTTCAAGAACAACTAAAATAAAGGTAATTTAATGGCATATTACGCAATTAAAGGTGGAGAAGATGCCATTAAAAATTCTTTGAATTTTTACAGTCAAAAGAATGAAGCAGCTTTGGGTATTGATGATGAGCAAATAATAAATGGGCTTAGTTTTTCTATTGATAAAGTAATGAGTGAAGGCTCTTTATATAGTAAAAAATTAGCAGCAAAAGCTATTAAAAGAAGTGCAGGGGACTTATTAAATGCATCTTTCTTTTTAAGAGCACATAGATCTACTTGCCAAAGAGTCGGAAGTGCAAAAGAAATAAATGTAGAAGACATGAGAATTGAGAGAAGAATTTCCTCTGCTTTTAAAGATATTCAAGGGGGACAAATCCTTGGAGCATCGAATGATTATGAAATTAAATTACTTTTAAAAAATGCACAAGAACAAGTAGATGTAGAAGAGTTTTCTTCTGGTATTAATATCTTAAAATCAGCCCTTAGTCCTTTGCGAGAAGATAATCTTATTAAAGGTTTGGAAAAAGAAAAAGAGCCTTGGGATATTACGCGAATTTTTCCCACTGCACCTTATCCACGGTCTGCAATTTTACAAGTTATGAGTAGGGGAGAGAGTGGTTCTTTATTAGGTTTTGCTTATACGTCAATGAGAGGTTATGGGGATGTACATCCCACTATTGGAGATCTAAGAATTGGAGAAGTAGATATCGATTTTGTTCATCCTTTTACAAAAAAAGAAGTCAAAATTGGTGTCATTGAAGTTACTGCTGTTGAGTGTGCTGGTACATTTAATAAAGACAGTGATGGAGAAACAAGACTAACTACTGGTTTTGGATTTTGTTTTGGAAAAAATGAAAGTAAAGCAATTTCTATGGCTATTATTGATCTGTCCTTATACAATGATGCTTATACAGTAGGTGCTGATGTCATTGTAGCAGCAGATTTTGAAATGATAATGCATCATGTAGATGGTATTGAATCTTTTGGTTTTGCTAATCATTATAAATTGCCTCATTATGTGACCTTTCAAACAGATTATCAAATTTTCCAAAGTGCTAAAAAATATGCCAAAAAGAAGGAAGAAAAATGACCTATGGATTTTTAGACGAAGAAGCAAAAAAAGAAATCAGAAGATCAATTTTAAAAGCCATAGCAATTCCTGGATATATTGTTTCTTTTGCTTCAAGAGAGTTACCAATTGCAAGAGGATGGGGTACTGGTGGGCTACAAGTCACACTTGCTATTATTAATGAAAGTGATACCTTAAAAGTGATTGATCAAGGATGTGATGGCAGTGTAAATGCTGTTAATATTCGTAATTTTATAAAAAGTGTTACAAAAGTAAAAACAACATTTAGTACAAAAGAAGCAAGTATTATTCAGACCAGACATCGGATTCCTGAACAAGAACTACAAGAAGGCCAAATCTTAGTATATCAAGTGCCTATGCCTGATATTTTGGAAACAGTGGAGCCAAATACTGCCAAACAAAAAATAATGCATGCCAATGCAGATTATTCAAAACTATGGGTTTTATTATACGAAGATACGTCTTTATTTGGGGACAGTAGAATTTCAAATAGATATCCTGTTCTTGTTGAAAATAGGTATGCCATGGACCCAAGTCCTATTCCTAAATACGATACCTTAAAACTAAATAATAATAAAGCCTTACAGTTATTTGGAGCAGGGCGTGAGAAAAAAATATATGCCTTGCCTCCTTATACAAAAGTTGAACCTTTAAAATTTGAAGATAAAGAGTTTTTAGTTGAAAACTTTGAAGGAAAAGTATGTAAGCGTTGTAAGAGTTCTCAGTCTTTTTTAGATGAATTATATAACGACGATGGAAGTACAAGTTATTATTGCAATGATACCGACTATTGCGATACTTATAAAGAAGGCAAGTTATGATTTTAGATATCAAGAACCTAAGTAAAATCTTTGGTAAAACGTGTGATATGTGTTTGGATGAAACAGGAGCAAAACCCAATTCCTCAATTTGCCCTAAATGCAAAAGTATAGTAGGTGTTAATAGAGTGAACTTGTCTTTGTATAAAGGGGAGGTTCTAGGAATTGTTGGAGAAAGTGGTAGTGGAAAATCAACCCTTCTTCAATTGATTTATCAAGATGTAAAAGCAAGTGAAGGTGAAATTTTCATTAAACATTTTAAAGATAAAGAAGGAAAAACAAAGAATATTCTTGATGCTAATTTAAATGAACTAGGAGATTTACGTAATTCTATTATGTCAATGATTTACCAAAACCCTCGTTTGGGATTAAATTATCAATTTTCAGCAGGAGGTAATATTGCTGAAAAGATTATTTGCTCTGGGGTTAAGAATTATAAAATGATTAGAGAAAGAGCCTTGTATTTTTTAGATAAAACAGAAATACCTAACTCTCGTATTGATGATTATCCAGAATATTTTTCAGGAGGACAGCAGCAAAGAATACAAATTTCTAAAGCCCTGTCTTCAAATCCAAAAATACTTTTATTAGATGAACCGACAACAGGACTAGACTTATCAGTACAAGCAAAGATACTAGATTTAATTAAAGAATTACAGCATGAAATTGGTTTTTCTATGGTGGTTGTTTCACATGATTTAGGGGTAATAAAACATCTTACAGATATTACAGTGGTAATGAAAAATGGGCAAATTGTTGAGCGTGGTTTGACCGATCAAGTTTTGGAAGATCCACAACATCCCTATACCCAACTGCTTGTATCTTCAATATTGTAAAGGCAAAGAATGATTCGATTAGAAGTAAAAAACTTAAAAAAAATATTTCATGTGCATACCCAAGGGGGTATAGAAGTTACTGGTTTTAATGATATCAATTTTGAATTAAAAAAAGGTGAATTCTTATCTTTGTTTGGACCTTCTGGTGCAGGAAAGTCTTCCGTACTTAAAACACTTTTTAGAACCTATACCACTAGTGGTGGGTCTATTATTTTTAATAAAGACAATGGGGAGAGTATTGATATCTCAAGAGTCAATGAAAGTGCTATTTTACAACTGCGTAAACACGATATTGGTTATGTTTCGCAGTTTTTGCACATCTTACCTCGTGTAAGTGCAGTTGAAGTAGTGAGTCAAGAATTAATGTTTAAAGGGGAGTCTCAGAGCACATCTATTTTAAAAGCAAAAGAAATGTTAGATTATTTATCTATTAGAGAAGAATTATTTGATCTCTCTCCTTTAACTTTTTCAGGTGGTGAGCAGCAAAGAGTAAATATAGCAAAGGGAATTATTGCTCCTAAGTCTTTATTACTTTTAGATGAACC
>Ga0209395_1006161_pt1 | contig 13119 bp, 6 predicted proteins | sample GOMGulsemesocosm_3_FD_184635 | JGI IMG/M metagenome (GOLD analysis project Ga0209395, IMG submission 184635) | Methane-oxidizing microbial communities from mesocosms in the Gulf of Mexico - GOM9D Gulf of Mexico (SPAdes) (version 2) | ecosystem: Environmental > Aquatic > Marine > Cold seeps... | reverse complement strand
GAGTTTTCATCGGTGCGGTTACCCGCCTCATCGTAGGTGTGTACCATGCTTGAATTAACGGAGCCAGAAGAGCTGATATCGGTGGCAATGGTGCCTTTCACTGTTAGTACATGATCAATGCCGTAAAGGCGATAAAAATCCTCCATGGCAATACCTGTATTGGTGACGCGGCCGTGCTCAATAAAGCCGGCTTTTTTAGCTTTAACCAACAGCACGTTAAAGTGTTTGTTTGAGAGCCCAAAGTTAAATTTCATTTTAGAAGTTTTTAAATCCACATTAACCATCAACTGGCGCATGTCGGCGTTAATGGTGATGCCATTGTTTATATTTCGGTCTGCATCTAGGCTATGCATAAAAATTAAAATGTTACGCAGATGGTTGTGCAGTAAGCGTTCTGAGTTGTACACAGGGCGATAATATAAACGAAAAGACTGGGCCTCTTTGGTGTAAAGAGGTGCGTTGGGGAGCAGATCAAACAAGGTCATTTCGGCTTTGGCTGTAACGGTTTCACCCACCTGAGTGGCGCCCACGCTAAAAGTGATGGTTTCGCCATCTTCAAATACAAATCCGCCACGGGCATCGGTGATGCCGCTTTGAGTTTGGGTGGTGTAAGACAAGCCCGATATTATCACGCCAGTGAAAAAACCATTGGGTGAGGGCCCGCTAGAATCGCTGCTTTCATCAATACACCCGTGCAAAGGCATAAGAGACACAATCACTAAACAAGCAGGTAATAACCTCACAGTACGTCTCCATGGCTGGGACAAATAGGAATACAGGTATGGGTACTGATTAAGTGTAGTGCGGGTGGCTCGTGTTTTTATTCTAAGTGGCCATATAACGGTGGGTGCTTATAGTTTTACACATTAATAAAGCCAAAACAGGGCACAACCTGATCCTAGTGCCCTTTATGGACACTTATCAACAGCTAAGCCATAACCTTAGTTTTTTGTAATACCAAGCCAGTCGTTCAGTACGCGTAAAATTATTAACGTTTTTTGAATACGCTCATCCTTGGCTACTATCGGCTTATCCAATTGATACAGCTCATTCAACGATGTTTTGGTAGTGGATAAATCCACCTTCTCAAGCTTCATCATACTCACAAAGTAATATACCTCCCCTAGCCAGCTTTTTATTTCAGCTTCGTTATTGCGCTTCTCCAATAGCTGTTCGCCACTTTCTAAATAGTTATTTAGTTTATGAATGAGCGCCTGGTTTGCCTGCTCATGATTAGATATAACGTTTCTTTGTTTATCCGTTAGTGTGGTTATTTTTTCGTAATTACTTTTTTGAGATATTGCCAGGTTATTTAATTTGGCCAACAAAAATGGAGTCTGATCAAAATGGACACTGGCTTCCAGCTTACTTAAATTTGTCTCTATTAAGGCGATTGAATTAAGTAACTGGGAATTTTGAGCCTCAAGGTTAATAGATGCCAGGCTCACTTGTTCAGACACTTGGCTTGATACCAACCCTCCAAGGGTGGAAGTTAAACTATTAAATTCACTGTCCATTTCCAGTTTGACTAAATAGGGCATGGCTATGGTCATTAAACTGGCAGCCAGCAGCGCAATGATAGTGTTGCTAATGCGATTAAGCTGGGTGGATAGCCAAGACTTAAAACGGTTAACAACGCTGTTTTTTTGCTGCTCAATTTTATCAACGGCCAACTGCACGTCTGCCTGCATGCTCTGCGAGGCTTGATTTTTGGCCTCATTCGTTGACTGCGTATTGGCATCAGGCACTTTGTGAACACTGTGGCTGGCTTTATTTAGGGGTGCGCTTTTTGTCATAGTATCTTTTACCCCACCTGAATGGGGGTGCCTTTATTTTTATTAAATCAGTAGGAAAAATATAATAATTGAAATTACGGAGGTGTTTGTTATCTGAAGCGCCATTGGCCTCGAAATAAGAGTAAAGGACTAGTCTGTGTGCGGCATAGGTTATGTTTAAATGGTTATTAGGCCTTGTCTTGTGTGCTTAGGCAAAAGGCAATACTGGCCCTGTGGCGATTAACTCCTCGCTATTAGTCTTAGGTTTATCATTGATAAAAAATGTCAGGCAGTACAGCATACTGAAAAAAGCATTAATTGAAAAACAATCCAATTACAATGAAAAAAGAACAATGAAAAGTCATTAAAATCATAATTCTATATTCACTGATTAGCCCCATGCTCTTTGAAATAAATCCAATCAAGGTCTACTGTTAATGCAATACTATGCATAAGTTTGGATTACCCTATCAAGCACATAGCGTTACTTCAGCAGTGGATTAAAAAAGTAGTCCATGCAGGTATTCCACCTCATACTGCAGTCCACATTAAACGCCACTTGGCTCTTGGCAATTCAGCTTCGCTGCTTGCCTTTTTGTTTACCCTGCCTAACATTCCTCAGTTTATTGGTTTGTCCCATTCGGCCGGGAATCAAGCCGCCATTAGTGCTGGCTGCGCTTCGTTTTTATACCTATGTTCATACGCGTTACTAGTTAAGGGTTATCGCTATGTAGGCTTAATACTGTTGGTTTTAACGGTTTTAGCTAACCTATGCGTGCTCTCATTAGTTTTAGGAACAGACTCTGGTGTACCTTACTATTTTATCCCCATCGGTATGGGGATCATGTTAATTTGGCCCCCAGGCTACAAAGCCACACAATTCATCATTTCATTGATTACTGTCACTTTATTCATATCGGTATTAATATTTGCCAATAATACCCCTTATTTTTCTCCTGCCCTTGCGGTATCTGATCAAAATAGCTTATTGATTGCTCAGTCCATTGGCGCTTACTTTATTGCCTTCGTTTTTATATTTTACAGTGCCTCCAGTACAGAAAAAGCAGAACGGCATTTAATGGAAGAAAAGAAAAAATCAGAAAGCCTACTGTTAAACATTCTTCCTGAAAAAATTGCAAAGCGATTAAAACAAGAGGAAACCATTGCCGATGACTTTGAATGCATATCTGTTTTATTTTGTGACCTCGTTGGCTTCACCAAGTTATCCCAAGACATCAGCGCCAAACAGCTTGTTATTTTATTAAACGATCTTTTTTCTCGCTTTGATCACTTGCTCGAACAACATCAACTTGAAAAAATAAAAACCATTGGCGATGCCTACATGGTAGCCGCGGGTATTCCAGAACCCAGACAGGATCACGCCGATGCAATCATGGCCATGGCATTAGCTATGTTCAAAGTAATAGATAACTATAATGCAGAAAAGCATACTCAATTATCGGTGAGAATTGGCATTAACTCAGGGCCTGCCGTTGCGGGGGTGATTGGTAAAAAGAAATTTTCGTATGATTTATGGGGCGATACCGTCAATCTAGCGTCTAGAATGGAGTCTCATGGCTTCCCTGATCACATACAAATGACAGAGTCCTGTTATGACTTACTTAAAGATAAGTCCCCATTCATAAAAAGAGAGAAAATTTACATAAAAGGAAAAGGCGAGATGGTAACGTATTTATATAAAAAGTAACCCTGCATTGAAAATGGCCACGAGGGGCAAGACCTGCCCCTGCAGCGCTTTTTTATTTACAACACATTGTTTAATCTACAGTGCTGTCAACAAGCAGGGTGCCTTTAGGGTTTAATCCATCGGTAACAGCCCCCCCTGCAATATAGCTGCCCCATACCACCAGGCTGCCATCGCTCTTAATGGCGGCGAAGGCAGCCCCAGAGGCAGTAATGGATTGCACATCGATTAATTCGCCAGTTACTGCGCTGCTGTCGCCGCCGTCACCAGGGTTCCCCCAACTCACCACTGTGCCATCTTCTTTAATGGCAGCGAAGGCATAATTGGCGGCAGCAATGGCTTGGACCTGAGTTAAATTTGAACTGACTGTGCTGCTATCACCACCAAAATCACTGCGACCCCAGGTCACCACCGAGCCATCACTTTTAATGGCGGCAAAGGCTTGTTCTGCTGCACTAATTGAAACCACATTTTTTAATTCATCGGCTACCGAGTAGCTGTTGCCACCATAAGGACGGTAACCCCAGGTCGCCACGGTGCCATCGGTTTTGATAGCGGCAAAGGCGCCAGCGGTTGCAGATATAAATTGCACATCCGCTAGTTCAAAACCCACCACGCCACCATACTCAGCATCCCCCCAGGTCACTACCGTGCCATCGGCCTTGAGGGCGGCAAAAGCTCTGCTGGTGGCAGCAATCGATTGCACATTCGTTAAATCAGCCTTCACGCTGCTGCTATCGCCACCATAATTAGCATCCCCCCAGGTCACTACCGTGTTTTCTTCGTTAAGCGCGGCAAAGGCTTGATTGGTGGCGGCAATCGATTGCACTTGGGTTAGATCGGCACTGACGCCGCTGCTGTCGGCGCCATAATTGGCACCATTTGAAAACCCCCAGGTTACCACAGTGCCATCTTCCTTTATGGCAGCAAAGGCGCGGTCATTAGCGGCAATAGCAGTCACATCTAGCAAGTCATAACTGACATGACTGCTATTACCACCACTAATAGAAAGGCCCCAGGTCACCACCGAGCCATCGTCCTTGATGGCCGCGAATGCGCCATCTGTTGCAGCAATGGCTTGAACACTTACCAATTCAGAGTTCACGCTGGCACTGTTGCCACCGGTATAGAATCGCCCCCAGGTCTGTACTGTGTCATCGGCTTTAATGGCGGCGAATGAATAATTGTTGGCGACGATGGACTCTACATTCACTAACTTATGGGCTGTGCTAACAGCACGACTGTCACCCCCAAAAAAGGAGTCACCCCAGGTCACCACAGTGCCATCGGCCTTAATGGCCGCGAAGGCAAAAAACGTGGCGGCAATGCTTTGTACGTTTGTTAAATCGGCAATTACCCCGCTGCTATCGCCGCCAAAATTGGTACTGCCCCAGGTCACCACTGAGCCATCGGCCCTAATAGCGGCAAATGCGCTGTTGGTGGCGGTAATGGATTTCACATTAACCAGCTCGGCACTGACGCTGCTGCTATCGCCACCATTAATGTCGTCACCCCAGGTCACCACGGTGCCATCGTCTTTGAGAGCGGCGAAGGCGCGACCCGTTGCAGCAATGGATTGCACGTTTGTTAAAATAGCGCTTAGGGTTCCGCCATCCGAGTCATAGCCCCAGGCCACCACAGAACCATCGGCCTTGAGAGCTGCGAAGGCGCGGGCGCTGGCCACAATAGACTGCACATTTGTTAATTCTATCCCTAGGCTGCCACCATAAGGACCGTAACCCCAGCTAACAACAGAGCCATCGCCCTTGATGGCAGCAAAGGCATAGTCGGTGGCGGCAATGGCTTGCACATTGGTTAAATTGTCGCTGACGCTGCTGCTATCACCACCAAAATCAGGATCGCCCCAGGCCACCACTGTGCCATCGGCCTTGATGGCAGCGAAGGCCCCACCAGTGGCTGCAATGGCTTGCACATTGGTTAAGTTTGCACTGACGCTGCTGCTATTACCGCCATAAGTAGCATTACCCCAACTCACCACAGAGCCGTCAGCCTTAATGGCGGCGAAGGCACCGCCACTTGCAGTAATAGCTGCGCCAGTGGCGGCAATGGATTGTACCTGGGTTAAATTTGCACTTACCGCGCTACTATCGCCACCGAAATTGGATTCACCCCAACTCACCACAGAGCCATCGGCCTTGATGGCGGCGAAGGCATGGGCGGTGGCGGCAATGGATTGCACCTGAATTAAATCAGCACTCATTGCGCGGCTATCGGCACCATAACTACCAAATCCCCAGCTCACCACGGAACCATCGGCCTTGATGGCGGCAAAAGCGCCTTGATTACCGGTGATGCTTTTCACCGCATTAAGGGCAAAGGTTTTAGATACTGCAGTACCGATCTGGCCAAGGCTATTCACAGCCTTGGCACTGATTGTAATTTCTTTAGTTAGATAGTCTGCTGGCAATAAATAAGAATCTTCAACGGATACTGGCGTTGCGATGCCTGCCACTGTCCATTGGTATTGGGTAAGGCTTTCATCACAAAAGTTGCAGCTGCTTTGTAAGGCCATGGGCACCTGAGTTTGAATTTCAGAACCTTGCATCAAATTAAGCGAGGCCATAACTGGAGCTGAACCTTGCCCCACAGTAATGACCGAAAAATCAGCCACGTAACTTCCAACGGTGAGCGACATGGCAGTAGCGGTTAAGAAATCATTGGCTGACGTAACCCGAACTAAAATAGACTGACCTTCGCTAATAGTTCCTGCGGATGAAGTAAAATCACCACCCTCAATGGAATATTCGCCGCCCTGCACAGTCACGGCAGCAGCATCATTAAATCCGGTGAGTGTGACCCCATTGGATTCGATCCAGGTGCTGCGAGCAACGTTGGTTTTGTCTGCAAAAGTAAATGCGTCTGGCGTGGTTTCTGTTTGGCCTGAGCCACTGTCACTGCCACAGGCGGATAGCAGTAAAGTAACTATTAATAAAAGAGATGTTTTCGATAACTTAAAAAGTTTAAACCCGTGATCCATACGCCATTGCTCCATCCTAAAAAATATGGAGCGATTATAAAAGGATCAGAACTGGCATTCTACACATACATCATTTTACTATAGGAACAGACTGTCCTGTTCCTGCAGAGATTAACCTAATTAGTAAAAGTAAATATTATCTAAATAAATAGCATCACTGGTCGTACCAAATAACTGCGCACCCAATTGAGTTAAATTTGAAGAATCAAAGGTTTCGGATAAACCTGAGAAGGGTATTTCTACACTCACCCATTCACCGGTAGTAACAGAGTTCATAGTTGATACCCCTGAGCCACTGGTAGAGACCACTTGAAATACTAGCTTTGAAATACCTAGGCTTGCGAACATGTCAAACCTTAAGCCCATTGCCGTACTAGCATCCACAGTACCGTTTTCAACTCCAAACTGTATGCCTGTAACCCCACCGGATATACCTTCAGGGATGATTTGCAATTTAGCAATATTGTCACTATTGATGATCACTTCAGAAAAAGTAGGGGCATGCCACCAATCGTCAGACCAAAATGAAATATATTTATCAACCGATAACGCATCGCTGTATAAAACAAAAGCTTCACTATTGTTGGCTGTTGGCATTGCCGCAGGCTCAGATGGGCCTGGGTTCAAAGGTGCAACACTAATGGATAAATTAGTATCTGCTCCTGCGAGCACCTTAGTCCCTGTAGCCACACCAAATCCAGATGCATTTACAGTCACTTTTGCATCCCCTTCTGGAACATTTAATGTAGCAATACCTGCACTGTTAGTGGTGGCAGATAAATTACCTATGGTGACGTTAGCTCCTAAAATTGGGGAAAAATTTTCGTCAGTGACCGTTACACTTAGGTCATAAAAGGTTGCCTGACCGGAAAAATACAAGTTATCAAGGTATACAGATTTTCCTGCAGCTCCCCAAAGCTTTAGGCCTACCTGCTCTAAAGCACTCGTTGTTAACACTCCGCTTGCTGTCATCTGAGAAAATAATATTTCAAATGGTATCCACTGCCCAGTAGCAGGCTGATCAATCACATAGGAAGCAGAACCGTCTGAAGAAACTAATTGTAATTCAGCTTTGGTTATTCCAGCTTCAAAATATAAATCAATATTCCAAACTGTCTTCGCTGAAGCGTCTAATGGACCATTTTCTTCATACCCAAACTCTAAGCCAACGGTACCGCCAGCAACACCACCATCTGTGATTTCATATTTTGTGTAAGCATTCCCTTCAACAGATCCTTCACTGTACGTTGGCGCATTCCACCAGTTTGAGTTCCATACAGAAACCCAGCCGTCGGGAGTAAATGAATCACTATACAAAACAACCACATCATCATTGCTAACTTGAGAAGGTATTGGGGCTGCAGTGGATAGCCCTGTTACCTCGATATCTACGACTGTAAAATAAATATCACTGACTAAAACGGTACCACTATCTCCAATGAAATTTAAGGAAAACCAAGTCATGTCTGTAAAGGTGGGGGTAGCGGGTAATCCGACGGTCATTTCTACCCAGGAATTTCCTAAGTCTTCTCCATTGGACAGGTTATAGGTTACTTTAGACTCTACCAAGCTCGCACTTAATACAGTCACTTCAACAGCGGTAAAGGTATCGCTTTTAACTTTGAATTTAGCATGGGTATAAGCCGAGATATCTAAGGCGTTTTCAACTTCATTTCCCCAAGCAATGACCGTTCCCCAGTCCGTACCTTTTGTTAGTTCAAGGGCTTTGTCATACGTTGTATCACTAGGACTATCGGTATAAGACGTGCCTGACTCCCAATCATCTCCCCAGAACTCCATGTAGTATGAATCACTATAATCTGAGTGAGAAATATAAGCATCACCTTCAATGTTTATAGATTCATTTACCACAACAACCGTTCTTATTACACTTACTGTATTACCAGCAGTATCTGTTGCCGTATAAGTGAGAATGTACGTGCCCGCGCTTGAAGTATTAACAGAGCCATCAATAACCGTAGTTAAATCAGTATCCACGTCATCAGTGGCTGTTGAACCTGCTTCAGTATAAATATCTCCAGTCGTTAAATTAACTATGGCATCACCATGCAAGGTGATCACTGGCGCGCTTGTATCTGTTATCTCTTGAGTATCCTCTGTGGCAGCACCACACCCTAGGATTGCAGTTGATACAAATGCCAGTATCAAAAGTATTATATTTTTCTTCATCTAATTACCTATTTATTTTTATATTATTAAATCTATTGAATATTTATATGCACCTGCCGTTTTCGCTAGGTTATTAAAGTCATATAAGTACGTATTAACGAGTTTGGTGTGAACATCAGATGACATGTGTCTAATAAATAAGTAAAGCTAGGGCCGTTACCTTGTTACTTGAACAACACTTAAACTGGTTAGCTTTCGATAAGGTGTGTATCTGATGGCTGGCGCAAAATTACCAAGTGATTACTTAAAACAAACAACACCACTGAATTATGAACAAACAGCTTTTTAATTAAACGATCAACAATTAATCTAAATAGTTCCATACCTATAAATAAGACACCATTAGAATGAGATAAAAAGGACTAAATTTGCGATAAGAATGATTTAATCTAGGAGTGAAAATAAGGAAGCCGGAAGCAAAACGGACGCGAGAAGGCGCGAGTGTCAGTTATTGTTTTGTGCGTTTAAGGCAAAACGCAAGCCCTGACCTCGCGCCACTCTGAATCGCCCCAAGTTTTCTAGACACCCTTGATTTAATTACTTTACACGGGTAAAGTAGTTTTAAATTGAAAAGGGTAGCGAATATGAAGTACCTAACGATTACGATAATATCCACAGTGCTATTGATGGCTTTATTCTCAATTAAGGATAAACATAATTTGTACATTACCCCTCAATTTGAAAACTCAGTTTTAAAGAAAATTGAAACCGATAGTAATGTCACCGAACTGTGGGAGTTCCGTGGAGAAAAAAATCACATACTCCTCATTAATGGTGGGCCGGGGGTACCCAATTACCTATATCCCATTGCTAAACATCTCAATGATATAGGCTACAAAGTTGTTTTATACAATCAAAGAGGGACGGGAAACTCAATAAACCAAGATGGCGACTTTGCACTGGCCAGTTACGTAGAAGATATTGAAAAAATTAGAAAAGAATTGAATATTAAGGCTTTCCATTTATACGGCCATTCCTGGGGTGGTTTACTGTCGCAGCTATATTTTTCAACTTATCCTGAAAACGTAAAATCACTGTTTCTTTCTAACAGCGCTATTGGTACAGGTAGCGAATGGCAGATAATGGAAAAGAAAGTGATGAGGTACAATCAAAAACAATCAACCATGTTGAACTGGATTAAATTGGGCGGCTTATCTGGTACATCACTTATTCCTGGAAATATTGGTGATTCATCATCACGATCAATGATGAACCTAGTTTGGAAAAATTACTTCGAAAGTCCAAAAAATGTGGAAGATGCAGATCAAAATTGGCTCAATGGTATATATAGCACCACCATAAATGAAACTAGAAAAGCGCTGATTAATACTGAAGCCTTTAAATTCGAACACGAAACAACTATCCCAATCACAGTTTTGTATGGTGAGCGTGATATTTATGGTGAAGACTATGACATCATATTCAACCGGTTCAATCATTCAAACAATGTCATTCTGAGCAATTCAGGTCACCTCCCCTGGATTCAGAATAAAAGCGCCTATTTCGATATTCTTAGTAATTTCTATGAAAATGGGACTAATCATGACTAACGTATCCAAATACGATGAACGTAAAGTTAGAATAAAAATCACTTTATTGGAAATTACCTTAAAACAATTGGGCCAAGTTAAATTTGAAGACATAAATATCAAAGATATTTGTGAAGAAGCGGACATATCTAAAGTCACATACTTTAAGTACTTCCCTAATAAGGGCGATATTCTATTGTACTTCATGACCATCTGGAGCTATCAACTTGAAGTTGAAATAAAGGAGAAAGCACTAACAGGGGTTAGAGCGATTGAATATGCATTTCAGCGCGTGTTGAGAATAGACAACTGCATGAACCTAATGATGGGATTGATCGGCTTTATATCAAAAATGACAGTCAAACCAAACAAACATAATTTAAGCCGGTTAGAAAAACAAACCTTATTTCCTAAAATGAATAGCAACAACTACGCAATGGAAGGTAAGAAGATTGACGCGTTTTTTAGGTATCACTTAATAGAAGCGAAAAAAGCCAACGAGCTACCTAATGACAGCTCGATTGATGACACAGTTATTAAGTTACTCACGGTGTTTTACGGTACACCTTTTACTCTGTTTACGTTAAATAGCAATGATATTAAAAATGGCTATAGAATAAACCTAGATACTATCTTTAAGTAATGCAGCCACGCTTAATAAGATATAAAAGACTGTATTGCATGACCCTCGCGCCCTGTTTTGTGCGCTTAAGGCAAAACGCAAGACCTGGCGCCGTAGCTATTTTACCCTTGCACCCTCGCCGAAGTAACCCTCAGTCTAAAGCCAGCAGAAATGAGAATTAAGAAAAACAGATTAAAAAGTACTCCTGCACCACCTTGGTTTGTCCCATCAACCCCCACTTCACGCCCCTCTACATCCAAGGGCTCTTCATCACTTCCCACTATAGGGCCAAGCGGATATTCATAAGGAATCGCATCATCAACATCTTTTATTAAACCAAGTTCGAGGCATGCGTCATCACATTCAGCTGGGGCTCCATCGTTGTCAGTATCAACATAGCCCCCTATAGCCACCATTGGATAGGTATCGTAATAATCTTCAACACCATCATTATCATGATCAAATCTATTTGTATCCATTAAATCAAGAATGCCATCACCATCTGAATCTCTATACATACTGCCATTCAGTGTTAACGCCGGGAGCTGCTGCCTACTACCAAAATTCCAATAGATGCTTTCGGCAGAATCTACTGGCCAATCCCTATAAAGCTCAGAATATAAAACATCATTCTGATACATAAGAATATTGGCTTCACTGATAAACTGCAGCGTCCTAAGTCCAAAGGCTACGAAATTACGGTTTGGATAGTTAAAATATGGTTGATTACTATTTGCACTATCAAAAGCCCAATGAACGTTTTCAATTTTTAGGGCATTAACGTCCGAAAGACCATAATTTATTCCAACAATTCCGTAATCATCCCAAGCGCCTTCCACTCTACCTACTACCAATACATTCGTAATACCAGTATTCTCTGAATACCCAGATATCCCCCCCACTCCTCCTACACCGTTTACCTTAACGGATGAAAATACATTACTGATGGTTTGCCAACTGTCCGTTCTACCTACTAAGCCACCGACATATTTATTGCCCATAACAGTCCCCATCAACACAACCCCATTAACGGAAACCAACTCAATAAAGCCACCCGCTAACAAGCCAACGGCATCTTTACCAATAACTTTTGTAGCCCCGCCAATTATCGCTAATTCACTTACCACTGAATTTTTAATTCTTAAAAACAGTCCAACCTGCGTATTGGTAGGGCGATTTATATACAAGTTTTTTATTGCATAACCATTCCCGTTGAAGTTCCCCTCAAATGACCCTATACCTGCGCCAATGGGAAGCCAGCCTTCGCCTATACCTTGCTCGTTCTCATTCCAATATGCATCGCCGCCATCAATTATTCCATTTTGGTTTGTATCAAAATCAAGATCATTTATTAGTTCATAGCCAAAACACTTTTGTAAGTACTGCCCTGCTTCGAAGAAATATGGGCACCCTGAGCTATCAACTTTACCGCCCATGCTCAATACGCGACCAGTACCCGCGAGATTAAAGCGAATTGCATTTAGTTCGGCTAAGGTACTAACTTCAATCAGCCCATCGCTGTCGCTATCGGCATCTAGAATTTGATCTGAGTTGTCGTCGTTATCAATTTCATTCGATTGCCCATCATTATCTTGATCGTTTAAAAGGCCATCTAAAATTAAATCAGTATCGAGCAAACATTGGGCGGAACAATTTTCATTCCATTGATCTGGAAAACCATCAAAATCAGCATCTTTAAAGGCAGCAGGAGAATTTGGAAACTGATCAAGCTCAAAGCCTGATTCAGCTATACAAGCATCGTCACAAAAATTATTCCATTCATCGGGATAGCCGTCTCCGTCTGTATCTTTAGTTACGTACCAATTTGATGGCATGTCATCATATTCATCTATAGCGCCATCACCATCACTGTCACGATGGGTAACACCATTTATCACTAAACCAGGTAGCTGTTCCGACGTCCCAAAATCCCAATATGGAATAAATACACCTGCTTCATTTTCATGCCCCAATTCACTCCATTCCTTAAAAAGGGTGATGCCAGCGTCCTCTAAACAACTGGTATTAACGGAAGTTGCATCGGAATGCGTGACACATTTAAGCTCATGGCCTAATACAGGGAAATAGGAATTATCAATGTTTAAATACTCATAAGTCCCTACCCCCGTCAAATCACTCGCCCAATAACTATTATTTATGTTCCTAATATCACCACTAACCAGATGCACACTACTATTCAGGGGGTTAAAAGCACGCTTAAGCCTACTTGTTGAGAAACTTCCAATTAAACTAGATTTTGAATCAAACCGAGAAACTAGCGGTGCAGAGGAAGCGGCTTC
>Ga0209395_1006160_pt1 | contig 13119 bp, 9 predicted proteins | sample GOMGulsemesocosm_3_FD_184635 | JGI IMG/M metagenome (GOLD analysis project Ga0209395, IMG submission 184635) | Methane-oxidizing microbial communities from mesocosms in the Gulf of Mexico - GOM9D Gulf of Mexico (SPAdes) (version 2) | ecosystem: Environmental > Aquatic > Marine > Cold seeps... | reverse complement strand
CACCAGCTTGTGCCATATCTGGACGACCACCACCTTTGCCGCCGACTTGTTGCGCTAAGAAGTTAACTAATTCACCGGCTTTAAATTGGCCAGTTAAATCTTTAGTGACACCAGCGATTAGACTCACTTTAGCGCCTGCAGCAACACCTAAAACGATAATACCTGAATTAAGTTTAACTTTAAGGTCATCAACCATGCCACGCAATGCTTTAGATTCTGTGCCTTCAACATTAGCAATCAAAACTTTAACGCCATTAATATCAATCACTGAATCTAATAATGATGCACCCGCTGCACTTGCAAGTTTATCATTAAGCTGGCTAATTTCTTTTTCTAAGCCTTTTGCTTTATCAACAAGCGCAGATACTTTATCTAGTGCGCTATTGCTATCAGCTTTAACTAGACTGGCAATCTTACTTAATACTTCAGCTTGCGCATTGATATGATCTAATGCAGCAATGCCTGTTACCGCTTCAATGCGGCGTACACCTGCTGCAATACCACTTTCAGATACCAGTTTGAATAAACCAATATCACCAATACGATTTACGTGAGTACCACCACATAATTCGATTGAGAAGTCACCGATGCTAACAACACGCACTTCATCATCATACTTTTCGCCAAAGAGTGCCATTGCACCTTTTTCTTTCGCTTCGTCAATTTGCATTAACTCAGTATTTAAATCTAGATTACGACGAATTTCTGTATTTACTTGCGCTTCAATCTTAAGTAACTCTTCTTTTGTTACGCCTTCAAAGTGCGAGAAATCGAATCGTAAACGCTCAGGTCCAACTAAAGAGCCTTTCTGAGTTACATGCTCGCCTAATACTTGACGTAAAGCTTCATGCAATAAATGTGTTGCTGTATGGTTTTTACGAATACTATCACGACGTGCTACATCAAATTGTGCTTCAATACGGTCATTTAAACCAATTGAACCTACAACTTTACCGTGATGAGCAATAGCGTTACCAAGCTTAGTTGTATTAGTGACAACAAACTCACCACCAGTTACTTTAATTGTACCTGCATCACCAATTTGACCACCTGATTCAGGGTAGAAAGTTGTGCGATCTAAAATCACGATACCTTCTTTGCCATCATCAAGTACAGATACATTTTCGCCATTTGCAAACAGTTCAATCACAGTACTGCTAATATGATCGTTTTGGTAACCTTTAAATGATGTTGTGTGATCTGATTTTAATTGCTCATTATAATCTGTACCAAACTTACCTGCTTTTTGCGCTGTTTCACGCTGAACTTGCATTGCAGCTTTAAAGCCGTCTTCATCAATTGTTAATTCACGCTCGCGGGCAACATCAGCGGTTAAATCAGAAGGGAAACCGTAAGTATCGTAAAGTTTAAATACTAAATCACCAGGGATCACAGTGCCTTCAAGTGCTTTTAAGCTATCTTCTAAAATCACTAAACCACGATCTAAAGTTTTACTGAATTGCTCTTCTTCAATGCGTAGCACTTTTTCAACAATTGCTTGTTGTTTAGCAAGTTCAGGATAAGCATCACCCATTTCATTAATTAGTGAAGCAACTAACTTATGGAAGAAAGAACCTGTTGCGCCTAATTTATTACCATGACGAACTGCACGGCGAATAATACGGCGTAATACATAACCACGGCCTTCATTCGATGGCATAACACCATCAACAATTAAGAATGCACAAGAACGAATGTGATCCGCAACTACGCGTAAAGACTTATCTTCTAAATCAGTTGCATTTGTTACAGCGGCAGCAGAACTAATTAAGTTTTTAAAGATATCAATTTCATAGTTTGAATGTACGCCCTGTAAAATTGCAGCAATACGCTCAAGACCCATGCCTGTATCAACAGAAGGCTTAGGTAAAGGTTCCATCGTGCCATCAGCATGACGGTTATATTGCATGAAAACTAAATTCCAAATTTCAATATAACGGTCGCCATCTTCATCTGGAGTACCAGGAGGGCCACCAAATATATCTTCGCCATGATCAAAGAAAATTTCAGTACATGGGCCACATGGACCTGTATCACCCATAGACCAGAAATTATCTTTAGCACCAATACGTGCAACACGATCTGGGTTTACACCAATTTGATTGATCCAGATATCTGCAGCTTCATCATCTTCTGTATATACTGTTACCCATAGTTTTTCTTTTGGTAATTGAATTACTTCTGTTAAAAAATGCCATGCAAATTGAATTGCTTCAACTTTAAAATAATCGCCGAAGCTAAAGTTACCTAACATTTCAAAAAATGTATGGTGACGAGCTGTATAACCCACATTTTCTAAATCGTTATGTTTACCACCAGCACGTACACAACGCTGTGAACTTGTTGCACGTGTGTAAGGGCGGCTTTCACCACCTAAAAATACATCCTTAAACTGAACCATTCCCGCATTGGTGAATAATAAAGTTGGATCATTGCCCGGTACTAAACTGCTAGAAGGTACGATTTGATGCTGTTTACTAGCATAAAAATCTAAAAAAGTTTGACGTAATTTTGCTGTGCTCATGTGTTGCATGGGTTATCTCACTCGTCTGGCGATATTGCGAATTCAATTTGTTCATAGTTAAAACCCCGATACATTAAATAACGAACTATTTTCGCTTTTTGTTTGTAGTCGGGCGTGTCTGTAATATTCGAAAACTTCTTTATATATGCTGTTCGGGCTAATTGATACCAATCTATTTCCAATTCATCAATTTGAAATGCCAATAGTGTTTTATCAATACCTTTAGCCCCTGCTTCTGATTTTATTCGTGCATAACCATGATTTTTGGCTAAATGGCGTCGAATAAACCCTTCGCAATAACGTGTCTCATCAATATAATTAAGGCTTTCACACCAGTCTAATAGTGACTCAATATATTCTGGTGATGCATCTTTTTTCTGTAGCTTAAAAGTTAAATCACGACGAGAATACTCTTGTCGTGATAATAACCATAAAACATAATTTTTAAGTTTTTGTTTAGCTTGGTCGTCCATTTAAAATGCTACTTTAAGCATTAAATTGACCATGTGAGCTAGGCGGTTCATCATTACTTTGGTTTTTGTCATCTTCATCTAATTGAAAGATTGCTTGATAAGCAATAAAGAATGCGATGTAACTTATTGGCATAACAATCAATAGTGGAATTAAAGATAATAAAGATGAAATTAAAATCAATACCGATAAAATGCCACCAAAAACACCTAAAGCTGCAAAGTTATGCCAAAAGGACATTAAACTGGCTTTGATGACCTCAAAGATAGCTTGTTTCTTTTTAAAATAAACAAGCGGTACTGCAAAAGCAAAAGCCATCATATAAACAGCGATTAAGCTTATAAAAATAATGACATTCGCAGGTTGAATTGCGGCAATAAACTGCTCAACAACTAACTCTGGATTTTGTGCATTTTCTTGTAAAAGTAATAGTGCATCTTCAAATAAAAAATTACTGGCTAATGCTAATAGAATACCCGCAGCCATTTGATATAAACCTAAACGGAATAAACCCAGCCTCGCGCCCTTCTCTGAAAATGGCTTTAAAATATCAGAAAGCATGATTTTTTGGCCTTGTAACTTAGCCAAAACAGCACGGTAAAATCCAGCGATTAAAAATGGCGCAGCTAAAGCAGCGGGGATCTGCAATAAAGGAATCACAAATGGAATTACTCCCACTAAAATGATAAAAATATGCATGAAAATAAAGGTTCCCGGTTGAGATTTAAATATTTTCCATGCGGTTTTAAACCACTCTAACCCTGATTGCGCTTTAAAAACTTTTAATTCAATTGCCATTATTTATCTTCATTCTCTTTACGAATACTAATTACTTTGCCTAAATCTAAACGATGTGAACCATGTTTCACTTTAGTTTCTAAATAAGCTTTATTGCCCTCTTTAACATGGGCATGTGTACCTACTACATTACTAACGACAATACCCGCATCTTTTAATGCATTTATTTTTCTAGGGTTATTTGTTAATAGTTGTACTTGAGATATGCCCAATGCTTTTAGCATTAATACAGCATCAGAAAAATCACGTAAGTCATCTTCAAAACCTAAATGGTTATTGGCTTCGTAAGTATTCATACCTTGAGACTGTAAAACATACGCATCAATTTTATTATATAAACCAATACCACGCCCTTCTTGACGTAAATAAAGTAAAATACCACCTTGTTGATGCATTTTTTCTATTGATTCATTTAACTGTTCGCCACAATCACATCGTGATGAATGAAAAACGTCGCCAGTTAGACATTCTGAGTGCATACGCACTAAAGGTGTTTCTTGATTTTTATCTGCGTCATTAAAAATCAAAGCAACATGTTCTAATTGATCTTTTAGGCCGGTGAATGATACTAATTGCGCTAAGACATCACTATTTTTGCCAACCTTAAGTTGGACTCTTGCCCTTACTTCTGCCACAACATATCTCAAATATAAATTTAATAGCGACATTATACTTAAACATGTCAAAAATACGAGTTTCATTAATGTACAACAATTGAGCTAAAAGCTGCTTGTTTACGCTAATCATGCAAAAAAATTAACTTACCCTGCTAATTTAAATTATCTTCGAATAAAAAATTTTAAGATTTAAATAAAAAAATTTAACCCCTTAGGCCTTTTTACAACGTTTTATTTATGAGTCTTTCATTTTTAGAAGATAAAAACCCTGGAGAAGCTTATGACATTAGCAATCAATCAAAGTCCTTTATATAAAAGTTTTAAATTTTCATCTTTCATAATTGGCGCGAGCATTACAACCATAATCACTTTTGCGTTTATGCATTATTTAATTAAAAGTGATTATAAAACGGTTGTTGATGCACCTCAAATTATTGAAATAGATGTAATGCAAGAGCCGCCAATAAAAGCAGTCAAATTAATTGACCGGGTACCACCGCCACCACAAGTAAAACCGCAACCGCCTAAAAATATGCCACCTCAGGTAGAAATTGTTGATGAAACGGGTCAATTAACCCATTTTGCACCGGTTATTAAAATAGTCAGTTCAACAATAAAAATCCCCTCTATGGTAGGCTCTGAAGGTGAAGCAACGCCTTTAGTGAGGATCACGCCTAAATATCCAATTTCAGCTGCAAGGGATGGTAAAGAAGGTTGGGTTCAACTTGGGTTTACAATCTCAGAAATTGGTACTGTTATTTCACCATACATAATAAACTCAGAGCCAAAGCGTGTATTTGATAAAGAAGCATTAAGAGCACTTAGAAAATGGAAGTACAAACCTAAGATGGTTGAAGGCAGAGCTGTTCAGCAAGCAGGGCAAAGTATTCAACTAGATTTTAAATTAGATAAAAGCCTATAGGATATTTGTAAAATGAGGAATGCGGTGCATTCCTTTATAATCTAAAACAAATAATTATGTAAAAAGGATAAATTTATTGATGATATTGAGCTTAAAACAGTGGTTACTCGCTAAAAAGGATGCTGAGACTTTAATGTCACTTTATGCCAAGTCAGGAAAAAACGAAATATTGCAACGACTTGTAGAGTTACATGCTGACGATTTATATCATTTTTTATTAAGTCAAAGTGATATTGAATTAGCAAAAGATATCAGTCAGAAAACATGGTTAAAAGTAATTGATAAACGAAAGTACTATCAACCTAATGGCTCATTTAAGGCTTGGTTATTTACTGTTGGACGCAATACCTTGCTAGATGAATTAAGAAAGCTAAATCGCTATCAAGCTTTATTTGACGAACAGCTTGAAGCTGAACTTATAATCACTGAAGTTCTTGATAATGATTTACAAATAAAATTCAAACAACTATTAGAACGTTTACCTTTTTCTCAAAGAGAAGCGTTTGTTTTACAACAAGAAGGGTTTTCTATTTTACAAATAGCGCAAATAACCCATCAAAAAGAGCAGACGATTAAAACTCGATTGCGCTATGCAAAATCATATTTCAAACAGTATATAGGAGGTTAACATGTCAAAACAAAACAATAATCTTGATGATAAACTGAGTCTGTTATATAAAAATCATAAATCCGATAACAAGTTAACTCAACACCAAAAAAGTAAATTAATTAACCTGATTTTTAAAGCAAATCAAAAAAATAAAGTTAATTGGCTCTACACATTTCAAATTAGCTTAGCTGCTGTAGCATTATTCACATTATTCGGTTTACTTTTCAATCAAAGATATTATCAAAACAATGCAGAAAATATCGTATACATTCCAACAAATTCGATTATTGAAGTGCACTATTTAGACAAAAACATGTACCACAAAGAAATAAAACACTCAGACAAAAAAACAAAATCACAATTAGCACGTCAGCTGGCCAATAAACAATTTACAGAGTCTAAATCTCGCCTTGAAAGTTATAATCAACTGAAAGGCCGGTTAATAAATAAAGCAGATGATTGGTATATAGAGTCATGTAATAAACAAGTATTGGTACAAGTTAACGCCTCTCTTTTACAACAATTACAGCGTCATAACGCCCTTGATAATACGATTAAGCAAGGAGACTTATTAGCCTTTAAACATAACGCTAATGGGGAAATTATCGCATTGTTAAAAATAGATAATCATCAACAATGTAAAGCTTGAAAAATGATTTAAAATGAATAGTTCATCTGTGAGCTATTCATTTTATGTTTTTCATCAAGATTGCATGGCTACTTTGAGTGAATACACCTTATTTTATCTAGCTCTTTTTCAAGACAATCAGGGCAAGTTCCATGACTAAACTGTGCATCAGAATGATTACTTAAATAAGACTCTAACATTTCCCAAGTCCCTTCTTCATTACGAATGACTTTACAATAGCTACATATGGAAATTAACCCTTTAAGGGTTTTTATTTCTTGTAATGAAGTTTCTAGCTTATTTATTAAACTTTCACGTTCAAACTGTGCAACTTTGATAGTTGTGATATCTTCAGCACTTGACCAAATGTATTCATCACCATCAATTTTAACGATTTGCCCCGATAACCGTACTGGAACTAAGTGACCATTATTATGAATATATTCTTTTTCGTAGGGACCATATCGGCCAGTCTTTTGTAGGCTTTCTAATTGAAGCTTTTCATGTGAAATATATTTTTCAGGGGTAATTTCCCAATAACTCAGAGTTAAAGTATTCTCGATTGTCCTGCCTAATAGTTTTGCATAGGCAGTATTTACATCAACTAAATCACCATTCATTCTGCATAAGGCTAGCCCTATAACGGTGTTTTCAAACAATACTCTATTATAGTTTTCATTGCTTTTCATCGGCTCTAAATCCTTTTATGCCTTAAATTTAAATATCAACCACGACATTTAAAACTATAGTAAAACTTGAATTTTCAGCAAGGAAAACAACATATAAAAACTAAAATTTAAGGTTTAACATTTGCCATAAAAAAGCCACTAAATCTGCGTTAGTGGCCAATTTATTAATGCTATAAAAACACTAATTTACCTTATTTTTATAAATCGCTATTTTTAAGTGTTCTTCAGTTTAAACAATACAGAAATTTTATTTTCTTTATTATTAAATAAATACAAAGTTTTTGAGTCTGTTTCAGAAGTCACTAAAGCAACATAGAAATCACCACTAGCTGCCTTACTCGTAATCACCACTTCATTGTGTGGAAAAGTAGCGAGTAACTTCTTAAATACTTTAGCATCATTAAGATCTTGATTTAAAATAAAGTAGCCCGAGTTACTATCATCAGTTTTTACTGCATAAACAGAGCGACCATCTGTTGTCATTTCAATGTCTTCAATATCGACATTATTATCAGTAAACACAGGCGAGTAACTATAATCTTCAAGGTTTAGTTTAAATATACCTTTCATCTTTGGTTTATATTCATCTAGTGTATATAACTCATTTCCTGAAACACTAATAGATAACAGATTTAACTTTTCTCCAATCTTTCCTTTTGGAACTTTAATCCAGTCATTATCTTTAAGAATATAGAGCTGATTACTGTTATTTTTATCTCTGCCATAAACAACTTTAACCTCACCTTGCTTATTAGTTAAGAACTTTGCATGTGGTATTGGAGATCTCACAACTTTATTTCTAATTACACCGGTATAAACATTTAGTTTATAAACTGTCGCCAACCCTTCTTCGACAATATATTCATTACCTCTTTTAACAGTTGGTGTAGAACTAATTAAAATATGCTTCTCATCTTCAGGTAAAATATCAATTACATCTCCATTACCTTGTATCGATTTTCTAGCCCTAATCATACTACCCGTTTGCATTTCTCCAGCTTGATAGCCATAAATCATTTCTCCCATAGAGCCATCCGAATTAATCGCAAATAACTCTCCAGATAGTTGAGGGTCCTTTTTCCCAGGGAACCTTTGTAGCATATTAATAACGACTCTTTCATCATTGACCCAATGAAAGTGCCCAACCTCATGGGTACCTGGAAACTGCACTCTACCTACAGGCCCTAAAGTTTTTCTATCCAAGAAAACTAACCCAATTTTGTCATTTAACTGCATAGATACAGCTAAGTGTTTACCATCCGGGGATATCTTTGTTTTATAGAATTGAGCTCTATCAAAAGTTTCCTCCCCATCTTTAGCGTTTACATTTAATGTTACTATTAAAAAGCTACATAATATAAAAAGCTGAATTATCCTATTCACAATGCGATTTCCTTTGGTTTTTTAAGATCTGTGTTTATATTCCAATCATATTAACCATGCTGAAAATAAAAAGTAGTATTCGAAACTATTCATTTGTAAGTAAAGATTAATGAATAAATATATTTAACTATGTATGGTTCTAAAGAGGATTCTGCACTTTTCTAGATTATTCATGGAAATTTATGCTATTAATTTATTTAAGAAACTCTGAATTAAGCACTTTGCTCAAAACTACTTCATCTGAAAAATTCAGCTTCAAAATAAAAAGACCAGTAATAACAATTACTGGTCTTTTTATTAATTATTTAAAAGAAATATGTTGCTATAGAAGATGCTTATCTAAAAAGCCAACTACCTTTTTCATATACGCTTTTTGATTTTTAGGGTTATAAAAACCATGACCTTCTTTATCAACAATAAACCACTCGTAAGGCTTTTTAGCTTCATCTAGTGCTTCTTTTAAACGCTCAGCATGCTCAAATGGCGCCCTTATATCTTTTTCTCCATGTGCTAGTAATATTGGAGCTTTAATTTTTTCAACATAATTTACAGGTGACATATTTTTTAACAGTTTCTCATCAGTTCCTAGTACACGCTTTAAATAGCTCATTCCTGAACGCCTTTGTTGAACATCACCTTCTTCAAACATTAACTCCAAATCATAAATTCCAGCATTAGCAATCACACACTTATAAGTGTTAGGGAAAATAGCTGCACTTTGCACCGCAGAATATGCACCAAAGCTCGCCCCCATAATACATACATTATTTTCTTTTGCTTTATTCTGTTTAACGAGCCATTGATAGCCGTCATATATATCTTTTTGAGTTAAACTCCCCCAAGATTTATAGCCTGCAGCCTCAAACTCTGTTCCAAAACCTCCAGAGCCTCTATAGTTCACTTGTAAAACAGAATAGCCATGAGCCACTAAATATTGAACTTGTGAAGAAAACTCCCAATAATCTCTCACGCCATGAGGTCCACCATGTACTAACACAACAACAGGAGCTACCTCTTTATCCTTTTTGAGTTTTGCTTGAGTAAAATAACCATTTATCATTTTATTATCTGAAGATTCGAATTTTATAGGCTCTACTTGTGCAAAATCACTACTTTTAAAAGTTGGTTTTGATTTAAATAACAAACGGATATTATTACTTTGATTATCAAATAAATAAAGAGAACCCGGGTCTATGTCAGAAGAGACATGAAGCATATAAAAATCTCCATTTTCAGTCTTACTAGTAATTCTTACCTCACTATAAGGAAAAGTTGCTAGCAACTTTTTAAATACTTGAGCTTCTTTTATTTTTTTATTTAATATTAAATAAGCAGGGTAACCATCATCAACTCTAATAGCATATGCTGAGCGGTTATCTGTAGTCATTTCTACATTCGTTACATCAACAGATTTATCAGTAAATACGGATGTATAACTATAATCTTCAAGATTAAGTTTAAATATACCTCTCAAATCTTGGTTATGTTCATCTATAGTGTATAAGTACTCTCCAGAAGCACTGATAGATAAAAGCCCCACACTTTCACCTATTGCGCCTTTTGGCATTTTTTTCCATTCACCGTCTTTTCGTAAATATAATTGGTGAATATTATTTTTATCGATGCCCGCGACGACTTTAACTTGACCTTCTACGTTAGTTAAAAATTTAGCATGAGAAACAGGCGATTTAGTAACTTTACGTTTCAAAATTCCAGTATTCACATTTAATTTATATACAGTTGCTAAGCGCTCTCCAGTGTTACTCATAGGTGTTGAACTAATTAAAATATGCTTTTCATCTTCAGGTAGAGTATCAATTATTTCAGCCCAGCCATGAGTGGATTGTTTTTTCTGGATCATACTACCAGTCTGCATTTCTCCAGCTTGGTAACCATAAATCATAAGCCCTTTTGAACCATCATAATTAACAGCATATAACTCACCGAAGTACCCTGGTGATTCAAGCCAAGGTAGTCGCTTTACCATATTTATAACAACTCTTTCATTATTTACCCAACGGTAGTTTCCCACCTCATATTCACCAGGGAATTGGCTACCACCAACTGGTTTTAAAGTTTTTCGGTCTAAAAAAACAAGTGCGGTTTTATTTTTTACCAATGCCGAAACAGCTAAATATTTTCCATCTGGAGATATTTTAGCATTGTAATATTGAGACCAATCAAAAAGTTGCTCCCAATTTTTGGCATTTACATTAAATGTCATCGTTATAAAGTTAAAGATTAAAAAAAGCTGAACTATCCTATTCAACATGTGGTTTCCTTTAGTTTACTAATTATTATTTTCTTACAATTTGTTACATTAACATATTTGAAATATATAAAAAAAGCGGCTAAAGCCGCTTTTTTGTAAATGTAAGTTAATGATTTAATTAATTTTCATAACCTAGGTTTGGACCTAACCAACGTTCCGCTTCTTCAAGTGTCATATCAGCGCGTTGTGCATAATCTTCTACCTGGTCTTTTTGAATGGCGGCAACAGCATAGTACTTAGAATCAGGGTGAGAGAAATACCAACCTGATACAGCAGCCCCTGGCCACATTGCATAAGAGCTTGTTAACTTCATACCAATGCGGTTTTCAACATCTAAAAGCTGCCAGATTTTTTTCTTTTCTGTATGTTCAGGACAAGCAGGATAACCCGGAGCAGGACGTATACCTTGATAATTTTCACGTATTAACTCATCGTTACTCAGGTTTTCATCAGTCGCGTAACCCCAATACTCTTTACGTACTTTTTCATGTAAATATTCTGCAAAGGCTTCAGCTAATCTATCCGCAATCGCTTTGATCATAATTTTATTATAATCATCTTGCTGCGCATCAAAGGCGTCAGCTATTTCATCTTCAGCCAAACCACCTGTTACCGCAAAACCACCAAAATAGTCTTTGATACCTTTCTTAGCGATATAATCGGTTAAACAGTAATTAGCAAAGTCTGTTTTTTCCGTTTGTTGGCGTAACTGACATGATTTAGTGATCACTTCTGAACGCGATTCATCCGTGTAAATTTCAATATCATCTTCAACACGGTTGGCAGGAAATAACCCTATGATCCCTAATGGTTGTAATTTTCCAGAGACTTCCAGTTCATCCAACATTTGATTAGCATCTTTAAACAGACTTTGTGCTTCTTCACCCACTATTTCATCAGTGAGTATACGCGGATATTTACCTGCCAATGACCAAGTCATAAAGTAAGGTGTCCAATCAATATATTGTCGTAATGTTTTGATTGAAACATCTTTAAACTCCGTAATTCCTAATTTTTTAGGTACTGGTGGAGTATAATTATCCCAATCAAGTTTAGCTGCATTAGCTCGTGCTCTTGTAAGTGAAACCGGTTTAGAACGAGGACGTTTACGTGCTTGTTGGTCGCGTACTTTGACGTATTCATCCGTGGTTTTTTGTAAAAATTCTGTTTTAACTTTTTTGCTTAATAAACTAGATACAACACCAACCGCGCGGCTGGCATTGTTAACATATATCACGCCTTTTTTATCACCTTCTGCGCGATACTGAGGTTCAATTTTAACTGCTGTATGTGCTTTAGATGTTGTTGCACCACCTATCATTAGTGGTAAATCAAATCCTTGGCGTGTCATTTCTTTTGCTACATGTACCATTTCATCTAGTGAAGGCGTGATAAGCCCTGACAAACCGATAATATCTACTTTTTCTTCTTTAGCGACACGTAAAATGGTTTCGGTTGGTACCATTACACCTAAATCGATTACTTCATAGTTATTACATTGCAGTACCACACCCACAATATTTTTACCTATATCGTGCACGTCACCTTTAACAGTCGCCATCAAAACTTTACCGTTAGTTGAGCCTTTAACTTTTGTCGCTTCAATATACGGGTCTAGATATGCAACAGCACGTTTCATTACACGTGCAGATTTTACAACTTGTGGTAAAAACATTTTACCTGCACCAAACAAATCACCGACCACGTTCATGCCGTCCATAAGTGGACCTTCAATCACTTCGATAGGTAAATCGGCTTGAACACGGCACTCTTCCGTGTCTTCTTCAATAAACTGGGTAATACCTTTAACTAAAGCATGTTCTAAACGCTTTTTAACAGGCCAAGTGCGCCATTCTAAATCTTCTTTTTTACTCTCTTGTGCCATGCCTGAATATTTAGGTGCGAGTTCAACTAATCGATCTCCTGCTTCAGAGTCGGTATTAAGCACCACATCTTCAACAGCTTTTCTCAATTCAGCTGGAATGTCATCATATACGGCCAATTGACTGGCGTTTACGATGCCCATATCCATACCGGCTTTTATTGCGTGATATAAAAAAACCGAGTGAATCGCTTCTCGTACAGGGTTATTCCCCCTAAATGAAAACGATACATTAGATACACCACCTGAAACTTTACAATGAGGTAAACCTTGTTTTATACGGCGTGTACCTTCAATAAATTCAACAGCATAATTATCATGTT